>Ga0185299_10000563_pt1 | contig 95315 bp, 90 predicted proteins | sample PaiPotPPA55metaG_FD_128002 | JGI IMG/M metagenome (GOLD analysis project Ga0185299, IMG submission 128002) | Iron sulfur acid spring bacterial and archeal communities from Banff, Canada, to study Microbial Dark Matter (Phase II) - Paint Pots PPA... ... | reverse complement strand
AGCTATCTCGCCGACGTCATCAGCCGCATCGTCAACGGCCACCCGCAGACCCGGCTCGATGAGCTGATGCCCTCGGCTTACCCACTCATGCCTCAGCTGCAGGTCGTGGCCTGACAACACCGCTTACGGTTATCCCAAGGCGCGGTGCACTTCGGCGACGATTTCGAACGACCGCTTGCGCTTGTCATGATCGAAGATGTTGGCTGTCACCATCAGCTCGTCGGCGCCGGTTCGCTGGATCATGTTCTGCAAGCCGCGCCGGACGGCGTCCGGGCCGCCGACCACCGCGCAAGCGAACGCATCCGCCAGGATGGCCCGCGCATAGGGATCAAGTCGCGCCTCGAAATCCTCGATCGGCGGGGGCACCCGGCCCGGCCGTCCGGTCCGGTTGTTGAGCGTCGATTGCTGCAATGACGAGAACAGGAAAGCTGCTGCCTCTTCCGCTTCCGCAGCGACAACAGTGAGTCCCAGCATCAAATAGGGCGTCGCAAGTTGGGCCGACGGGCGAAAGCGCTCGCGATAGATCGCGATCGCTTCCATCATCATCGCGGGCGCAAAATGCGAGGCAAAGGCAAAGGGGAGGCCCAAATAGGCCGCGACCTGCGCGCCAAAGGTGCTGGAGCCGAGGATCCAAATCGGCACCTCCAACCCCGCTCCGGGCACCGCCTGTACCGCCTGCCCGGGCTCCGCCGGCCGGAAGTAGCCCATCAGCTCGACGACTTCCCGCGGAAAGCTGTCTTCGCCGCCCAGCAAGGCGCGGCGTACCGCCCGCGCTGTCACTTGATCCGAACCCGGGGCGCGGCCCAGTCCCAGATCAACGCGCCCGGGATGCAGCGCCGCGAGGGTACCGAACTGCTCGGCGACGAGGAGCGGCGCATGGTTCGGCAGCATGATGCCGCCGGCGCCGATGCGGATGCGGCTGGTCCCAGCCGCGACATGGGCGAGCGCCACCGCGGTGGCCGCGCTCGCGATCCCGGGCAGGTTATGATGCTCGGCCATCCAGTAGCGGCGATATCCGAGGGCCTCGACATGGCGCGCGAGGTCAAGTGAATTGCGCAGCGCCTGACCGGCGTCGCTGCCCTCGGTGATCGGCGAGAGATCGAGAACGGAAAACGGGATCATGCCGGAACCATCGCACCAACGAGCATAACGGGATTATGCTGGGATGCTGGCCGCTTAGCTCTTCGGCTTTCCGGGTTTGCCGAGCGCGCCTTCGCCGACCAGCACCTCGTGCGCCGCCCGGAAGGCATCGAGCCCAGCGGGAATACCGCAATAGGCTGTCGCGTGCAGCAGCGCGGCCTTGATCTCTTCGACTGTGACGCCGTTGTTGAGCGCACCTTTGACATGCAACTTGATCTCCGGCGCCCGGTTCAACGCGGTCAGCATCGCCAGGTTCATCAGGCTGCGGGTTTTTCGGTCGAGCGTCGGATCGCCCCAGGCCCAGCCCCATGCCCATGCGGTCGTTGCCCGCTGGAACGACATCATGAAATCGTCGGCACGCGCCATCGAGGCGTCGACGTATTCAGGACCCAGCACCTCGCGCCGGATCGGCATGCCCTTTTGGAACAGAGCGTCGTCGTCGGCCATGTCTTCTCCTTCTTTCAAGCTGTTGTGATTAGCCCAGAGCCCTTCCTCGCAGTCGTCCGCACCGAGGCCGCCTACGCCGGCAACGGCACCATTCCCATCCAGAACATCGTTTTGTCACCGACCTCGACATCGTGGGCACGCAAGAAGGTCAGCTTGCCGTCATCGCCGACACGAAACACCGACAGCCCGGCAGGCACGGTCTTCACCGAGTCGCCGTCCCTAATATTCGCGGGCAGATTGTGTTGTGCGACGAGCATGCGCCCGCTCGGGTCGATGTGGAACGTGCGCGGGTGAATCTTGTGGGTATCCGCGTGTTGGATCGGTATCGGCTCGCCGGTGGCTTGGTCGATTTCATACACCACGATGCTGTTTTCTCCGCCTTTGAAAACCTGCTTGCCCTGAAACTCGGTTGTCGCCTCGGCGCGATTGGCCCCGTAGAGAAAACGGCCATTCGGGTGGACGTGCACCGTGCCCGCCGCCTGACGCGCCCTGATGTTGGTGGGCTCGGCAAGCGTCTCGGCGCGATAGGCGATCTCCGGATTGATCCGGCCATTCTCGATCCGGTACATGCACATCTTGTTCTGCGTCTCGATCGACACGTATCCAGGGTTTGGTGGGATGAAAATCGAGATGCCGCGGACCGAATTCCTTTCCGCCATTCGGCGCGATCGACACTTCTTTCGTCAGCAAGCCGTCCTTGTATTCGAAGACCTTCAGCGCGCCCGGATCCTCCGGCTTGTTTGGAGTGCCTTCGTTGCCCCGGGTCACCAGAATGGCGAGTCGATTGTCTGGGGTGACGCGTATCTGATGGGCGTAGATGCCGGCATCGATCGGACCGGGTTGCTGCACCTCTTCGCCCGGCGTGAAGTCCTTGTTGATACGGTAGACGCGCACCGCGCTCGGATTGTTGAATGCTACCAAGATATGTTCCGACGGAATGTCGGTGCTGATGTGGATCGGGCGCGTCGGCAGCCGTATCGGCGTGCCGTGCGGTGTCAGAGCCCCGCTCGCCGGGTCAACGGCAAAGGCCGTGACGTGATGCTCGGTGCCGCCCGTGGCGTAACCCGGAGCGCTGCTGCTGCTTGCGACATAGAGATAGCGTCTCGACGCATGCGGCCAGGCATATTGCACAGCCACCGGCAGGGTTACCGTCGCCCGCCTGGTCAATTCCGCGCCGGCGACGTCGACCTCGTAGTGCGTCAAATCGGCGCCGACATTGGCGTAAAGCGCCACTTTCTGAGAAGCAGGCTGCGCGACAGACAATCCGGGCATGGCAACGCTCGCTCCAATAGCTGACAAGAACGTTCTGCGACTGAACATGCGAATTCCTCCTGTGATTATTGGGCCCGTGGTTGGCCCGTGGTTATTGGGGCCCTGTTATTGGCCCCTGTCCGGCGTAGCGTACGGCATGGAAAGCGAGAACGGGATGCGGTGCGATAAGAACGTTGGGCCGTCGCGACTGCGCAGCGGCACTTCGTTCGGGTTTGTCGGCGCCGGGCTGTGCGGGATCGGGCGCAAGCCGTCGTTGGCCGCGTCTCGGCCGGTCAGGATCGCGATCACGCCCGGCGCGTCGATCGCCGCCGCGGTGTCGATCCTGTTGATGCTCGCATGCGCATGAGGCGAGCGTACCAGACATGCATAGGCTTGCCTGGGCAGCGCGAAATCGCTTGCATATTGTCCCCCACCGGTGAGCAGTCGCGCGTCTTCCCGGCGCGGGACGGATTTCCCGATCCCCTTTGGAGAAAGCTGTTCGCGGGAGGTGAGAAACGACATGACTGCTCGAGCGCCGACATGAAGGTGGCGAAGTATACGGTCGGGCCGAGGGGTCGTCGCGAACTCAAATCGGAGGGTACAGCTACACCTTCGCTTCAATCCGGTATCGAACCTCACGAACCGGGCGGACAGCACGTCGAAGCCGGCTTTAGCAACTGGGGGGACTCCGGGTTCTCGCGCATGTTGATCGCCCTTGCGGCGATGTTCGTGCAGCAGACCTTCGCGTCGATCGGGAAGGTGCTGCCGGCGGTCGTCGCGCCGCTCGTCATTGTCGAGCTTGGCGCCGATCCCGCCTGGGTGGGCGTCTATTACGGGCTCTCCGCGGCCGCCTCTTTGTTCGCGCAAATGGGCTGCGGCAGTTTCATCATGCGCTACGGCGCATTGCGCGTGAGCCAGATCGCGCTCGTGCTGCTGGGCGGCGGCATGGCGGCAGCGGCGGAAGCCGGGCTGATCGGGTTCGGCGCTTCCGCGATTATCGGCGGCGGCGGTGCGGCGGTGTCGACCCCGACCAGCTCGCAGCTGCTCGGCCGCGTCTCGCCGCCGCGCCTGGCGCCGCTGGTATTTTCGATCAAGCAGACCGCGGTTCCGGCCGGCGTGCTGATCTGCGGCTTTCTCGGTCCGGCGATGGCCGCCGCGCTGGGATGGCGCGGCGCGATGCTGGCCATGGCAGCGGCCTGCGTCATAGGCGCCGCAATTTTGCAGCCCCTTCGGGTACGGTTCGACGACGACCGCGTGCCGTCGCGGCGCTTCCGGCTTTCGGATTTTGGCGCGACGATCGCCGCGGTCGTAAAGACACGCGAGCTCCGCGATCTGTCTTTCGCCTGCTTTGCGTTCAACGGCATCCAATCGGTGTTCACGGCCTACTTCGTCACCTATCTCGTAGCGCTTGGCCAGGAGCTGACGGCTGCCGGCATGCTGTTTTCGCTCGTCATTGCGGTTGCCGTGCCATGTCGGATTCTGTGGGGCTGGCTCGGCAGCTTTCACGTCGCGCCCCGCCTGGTGATGGCTGGACTCGCGCTGGGCATGGCGGCCGGTATCGCCGCGACCGGGCTGTTCAGCCGCGATTGGCCAATCGCCGCGATCGGGCTCGTGGGCGCTGCGGTCAGCGCTACCGCCGTGTCCTGGCATGGCATTCTGCTGTCCGAGACGGCGCGCTTGGCGCCTCCCGGCGGAATTGGCGCGGTGACCGGCGGTGTGCTGTCCTTTGGCCAAGTCGGCGCGCTCGCGGGACCGTTTGCGTTCTCGCTGTTGCTCCACCTGACCGGCGGATACGGTGTCGGCTGGGGCGTGTGCGCGCTTCCCGCCTTGTGGGTGGGCATCGCCCTGTTGCGTCCGGGCGCGCCGGTCCGAGGCGCCGACGAGAAGCGACAAGAAAAAATCGCCAGCCGAACCTAAGCCCGGCGAGCCTTCGCCCTGGCGCATGGCACGCCCGAGCCTTGCGTTTTTTGCACTCGACAGGAAATCCGGGCTCGGGCCAGAAAAACCTGATGAAAACACCGGATTATACCGATCGCCTAAGCGCGGCCAACGCCGCAAAGAAGGCCCAACTCGAGCGCGCCCGTGCAATTGCGGAAGACCCCGAAAGGCTCAGGCGACTCAAGGCTCGCTCCGAGATCATCGCTGCTCGCGATGCCCGGGCTGCCGAACGCGATAAGGCGAGACGCGAGGCGAAAGAACGCGAAGCCGCAGAACTGGCGGCTTCGCAGGCTGCCGAGGCTGCAGCTCGCGAGGCGGCACGCAAGGCCGAAGAGGAGGCTCGCGCGGCGCGGCTCGCCGAGCAGGCCCGGAAAGATGCAACCGCGGCAGCCGAGCGGGAGGCGATCCTTGCCGCGCGCAGAGCGGGCCGGAAAGCAAAGAAGCGGGGCCGCTAGGGCGATCGCAAACTGCTGTCGATTGTGGGACCGTCAGGCGAGCGCCGCCTCGATCCCGCGAGCCAGCCCGAGCAGGCGGCGGTCGGCGCCGTGCTGACCGGCCACCATCAGCCCGACCGGCCCGCCGGCGGTCGGGATGGGTATCGTGGCCGCGCAGCCATCCAGGAAATTGATGACCGAGGTATTGCGCAGGATCAGCGCGTTGAGATGCCGGTAATCCTCATCGCGCTCGAAGGCCGCGATCGCCGGCGCCGTGATCGCGACAGTCGGCATCAGCAGAGCATCGAACTCGGCAGTGGCCTTGGCAACCCGGGCGATCAGGTCGCTTCGGGCTGCCTGCAATCTGATGTAGTCGACCGCACTCATGCCGCTGGCGCGTTCGATCCGCTGGCGAACACGCTGGTCATAGTCGTTGCCGCGGCGCTCCAGGAGAGACTGGTGCCAGGCATAAGCCTCGATCGGCGCGAACCCGCCAGCGGCGTTGATTGCCGGCAGCGCAGCGAGTTCGATCAGCGGAATATCGACGATATGGGCACCGGCGCGGGACAGGGCCGAGCATGCGCCGGCAAACGCACTCGCCACTTCGGGCGCGAGCCCATCCAGAACGTGGGTCTGCGGCACGGCCAGCCGCATCGCCTGGATGCCGACCGGCTCCGGTGCAACCGCCGGCTCTCCCGCCATGATGGCGTCGGCGATCGCGCAGCACGCAATGCTGTTGGCGAGCGGCCCGATTGAATCGAGGGTCGTCGACAGCGGCACCGCGCCATCGCGCGAAATGCGGTATTGCGTCGGCTTGAAGCCGGCGACGCCACAGAACGCGGCGGGGATGCGCACCGAGCCCCCGGTGTCCGTGCCGATCGCGACGACCGCCTGGCCGTCGCCGACCGACACCGCCGCGCCTGAAGACGAGCCGCCTGGAATAAGGGAACGGTCATAAGGATTGCCGGGTGTGCCGTAATGCGGGTTGATCCCGACTCCCGAGAAGGCGAACTCGGTCATATTCGTGCGGCCGATCAACACCGCCCCGGCGGCACGCAAGCGAGCGATTGCCGGAGCATCGCGCTCGGCCGGAGGATTGTCGTCGAGCGCCTTGGATCCAGCCAGCGTGCGCTCGCCGGCGACGTCGAACAGATCCTTGATCGAAACCGGCAGACCTGCGAGCGGTGACGCAACGTACCCCGCCCCACGCAGCCGATCCTGTGCATCGGCCGCGGCGCGAGCGGTCTCGCCGTAGACTGCGACAAAGGTTCGGGCGCCTTCGCCGGCGGGATCGGCAATCCGCGCCAGCGCCGCCTCGACAAGATCGCGGCTGGTGGTACGTCCGGCCGCAAGCGCCTCGGCCAGATCCAGAACCGTCGACCTTGGCGAGCGCGAGACAGCTGACATGGCGACCTCGACGGCAGAAACGGTAGGAAAACCGAGGGATGATGATAGCCCAGTCTCGCGAGCGGCTACTCACAGTTCCAGACCGAGCAGCAACTTGCCCAGCGGACGAGTGATCGGGCGTATTTCGCCCAGAGGTGTTATCGACAAAGCAACGGCCGTCTCTCGCGAGGCGGCCGGAGTTACCCTCAAGGTGAGGCCCGCGGTGCGGTATGTCATTCCTTACTGGAGCAACACGGGCCGGGCGGCGCGCGTTCCCGTCCCCGCGCGGCTGCGGGCACCGTCCGAGCGGCCGGCTATTCCCAGAACGCCATCACGATCGTATTGCCGTCGTCGAGCACCAGGTTGAGGCGGTTGGGGTTATGCACGATGCCGGCAACCCCGTGCGTCGGGGTGATCGTACGAAACCCGCGGGGCAGGTCTTCTTCCCGTACGACATTGGCCGTGCCCGCTGATGCCTTGCCCTTTTCGGCGAATTTCTTGCCGATGCACTGCTTGCAGTCATCAGCCTTGATATCCGCATGCGCGGTACCGGGGATCTGCTTCAAATTGAGCGCGTTGTCGGCGGCGCGCACCCGTACGCCTTTATAGGGGTGGCCGGCTTCGAGGGTGAACGTCGCGCTCACCGGGACAAACCCTTCGGGTTTCTGCGATTGCTCGGGGCTGGCGGCGATGAACTGCAGATCAAGCATGTCGTCGGCGGGCTTGCCGTAGAAGAACGGCACGAGCTGCGGCGAGCTCCAGCCTGCCGAACTGACAAGCCCGGTGACGTGGACAATGTCGAGCTTAGGATCCATGCTCGTGCGCACCACCTCGACCCCGGTCACGTAGAGGATGGGCATTTCGAGCGGCCGGTTGGCGCCCTGCGGCCCGGCGGCATCCCGATCGCCGCCGACATAACCCTCCGGGCCGCCCTGCCCCGCCCCCTGCCCGGCGGATTGGGCGCCTTGCGCCAGGGCCGCTCCGATCATGCCCGCCTGCAACAGGACGGCCGCGATCACGCCAAAAAACATCCCATGTGTCTGTCGCATCCCCGCCTCCGAGTTGAAAACCTGTTTTTGCAAGCCCGCTGCTCGCGTCAAACCAACGGCAACGCGGGGTTCGCCGACTCGCCAGCCAGCGGCTCTGGGCTGAACTTGCCGCTGCCCGTGCCGGGCGGCTCGGCAACGCGCTGCCCGATCACCTCAACCAAGTCGAGCACGAGATCGGTGACCCGCATTTTGGTCATCCGGCAATAGGTCGTTTCGGTGCTGGCGAACGTGCCGTTCTCGGCCAGCTTGTTGACCGGCTCGCCGCCGCCGCAGACGCTGAAATAGCCGCAATTCTGTCGGCACAGCTCGACGCCGGCATCGATGTCGTCGCGCATCCGGACGAGCGCGGGGTGCTCCGGCAGTTCGGTCAGCGTGTCGCGATTGATATTGCCGAGAATGAAATCGTCATAGGCCGCGTTTTTCAGCCCAAGAAGTTCCGGCGAAAACGTCGCGATGTTGCCAGTCCAGTCCATGCTGGTGACCGCGAACGGCTCGACCAGCTGATTGTGGAAGATAACGTCCTTCGGACGCAACACGAGCCGCGTTGCGTCATCGATCTCGCGGATCGATGCGAATTTGCCCGGCGCCGCGGCCGCCAAGCGCCAGAACTCGCGCAGGAACCTGTAGTAGGCGTCTTCGATCCCCGCTTCACCGAACGAACGCGAGACGTGATCGCCCTCGCTCTCCTCGACATTGAAGCAGACCTGCTCGATCGCCTCAGACACGTAAAAATCGAACATTTCGCGCGGAGCGGCGAGGCTGTCGGCCGACAGCACTGAGATCACGTGAAAAGGCACCCGATTTTCGCGCAAGCAACGGATGCCGGCGATCGTTTTGTCGAAGGTGCCGCGCCCGGCGCGGGTCCGGCGGTTGATGTCATGCAGGCGCTGCGGACCATCGACGCTGACGCCGACATTCGCCTTCGCCTCGGTGAAGAACGCGCACCAGGCATCATCGATCAGCGTGCCATTGGTTTGAAACGCGTGCCTCACGTTCACACCCGCCGGTTTCAGCCCGTCGATCAGGCGAAAGGCGCCGCGATAGAAATCGATCGGCAACACGAGCGGCTCGCCGGCATGCCAGACGACACTCAGCTCATCCTTGAGCCAGCCGGAAGCGAAGACCTGCGAGAACAGATTGCGGAGGGTCTCCTCGGCGAGGAGCGACTTGTTGCTGCGATCGGGCAGATAGCAGTAACGGCAATCGATGTTGCAGAACGGCGTCGGCTGAATGACCAGCAGCTGAAGGTGCGGCACGTTCGGGGCGTCGCGGCAGTATCGCCTGGGCTAATAGTTGCTCCAGAAGTTGTGCCAGTTGTTCCAGTTGTGCCAATTGTTCCATGGGCCACCCCAACCACCGCCGCCCCATGGCCTTCCCCCCCAGCCCCAACCGCCACCACCCCAGCCACCGCCACCGCCCCACCCGCCATTGCCCCAATTGTGCCAGGCGAGCCGGCGTCCGGCAGCCGGGTTCTTGGCCGGCGCGGCGGCGTCCGCAATTTCCGATACCGCTTCACGGATCGCCGCCAGCCGCTCGGCAACCGGTTCAGCCTGCGACAACGAAGCTCGTGCGTCTGCCGCATCCGTGCTAGCCGCAGCCGGCGCTGCAGCGCCGAGCGTCAGCGCAAACCCGACAGCGCCGGGGGCCACGAGCTCCGACACGAGTTTCAGATATTTCCGCTGCAGCGACAACGATCCCTCCCCCCGTTACCGCCGGCAGCTCCCCTCGCAACCGGCGCGCGATCAGCGTAGCCCAGCGCCACCCATAACGTCAATTTGGCGGCGGCTTCGAGCCCACTCGGGACCACGGCGGCACCAGCGGGAGAATGCGGGAGTAGACCGGGCAGTCGGGCTCATGCGCCCCCGGGAGGTAGCCAAGGCTCATCAGGAACTCGCCGACGATGAGCCCGCCGGTGAAGCGAAAAGTGCGGCGAAACAGGCGGGTCCACTCGTCCAGCGAGCGCGGATGATGCGCCTCCAGCCAGGCATCGAACGAGCCATGCGAGCGCCGCAGCTGCTGGATCATCCGGGCATTATCGATGACCGCCGCGACCTTCAGACGGTTCCGCACGATGCCGACATCGGCGAGCAAGCGTGCGACATCGGCTTCGCCAAAAGAGGCGACGCGATCGACTTCGTAATTAGCGAATGCGCTGCGAAACGCCGGGCGCTTCTGCAATATCGTCAGCCAGGATAATCCGGCCTGATTGATCTCGAGCACGAGCCGCTCAAACAGCACCGCTTCGTCCTCTGCGGGAAAGCCGTATTCCTGATCGTGATAGGGGCCGTGCAGCGGATGGCTGGGCGCCAAGCGGCAATAGGCGGCGCTCACGTTACGAACCGCGGAAGCTGAACCAGGGCTCGCTGACGACAAAATAGATGCCGAGCCAGATGATTACGGCGAGCGCGGTCGTCAGCGCCAATTTGCGACCGAGCAATGGCCGGCGCGGTGCCCCGGCCGAATGGCCCAACTCGCCGGGTTCTGCGGGAGTGACCCAAAGCGGCAAGATCGCGAACAACGTCACCCACCAGACCAGGATATAGACGACGATGCCGGTCAGCCAGTTCATGCCACGGCAGGGGCCTCACGCCTGTTCAAGCTCGATCAGGGTGCCGCAGAAATCCTTGGGATGCAGGAACAGCACCGGCTTGTCATGCGCCCCCAAATGGGGCTCGCCGTCGCCGAGGACGCGCACGCCCTCAGCCCGCAGCCGGTCGCGCGCGCCGACGATATCGTCGACTTCGTAGCAGAGATGATGCATGCCGCCGGCCGGGTGCTTATCAAGAAAGCCCTCCAGCGGCGACGCGGCGCCGAGCGGCTGCAGCAACTCGATTTTGGTGTTAGGCAAGTCGACAAACACCACCGTCACCCCATGCGCCGGCAACGGTTGCGGCGGCGACACGCGAGCGCCCAGCGTATCGCGGTAAACAGCCGCGGCAGCCTGCAGATCGGGCACGACGATCGCGATATGATTGAGCCGACCGATCATCGCGCTCACAACCTGACCAGCTGGATCTCGATCAGCGGGCGCTTGCCGAACCGCGCCTTCATCTCGCGGCGCACGATCCGGCGCGCCGTATCGCGCATCGCATTATCGTCGTGACGCATCGGCGCCGGCAGTCCTTCCATCGCGTCGGCCAGAGCATCGCGAAGCGCCGCGATTGGTTCGGCGCTCGCCTCGGCAAGGCCAATCATGCTGATCTGCGGCGGCGCGGCGAGCCAGCCGCGCCGGTCGACGACGAGGGTCGCAACGATGCTCCCCTCGCTGCCGAGCCGCCGGCGTTGTTTCAACACGTCACCGCCGAGCGGGAGCAGGTTCTTGCCGTCCTGCGCGATGCGGCCGACCGGCACCTCGTCGATCACCGAGGCGCCGCGAGGATCCAGCCGCACCATGTCGCCATTCTCGATGACGAGCCCGTGCGGCACCTGGCACTGCCGCGCCAGATCGGCATGCGCCAGCAGATGGCGCGCCTCGCCATGCACCGGAATCGCGACGCGCGGCCGGACCATCTGGTACATGCGCACCAGCTCGTCACGCGCCGGGTGCCCGGAGACATGCACGAAATGATCCTCGGCGGTGACGACCTCAACCCCCAGGCGGAGGAGCGCGTTGTGCAGCCGATTGATGGCGGTCTCGTTGCCCGGAATGATGCGCGAGGAGAAGATCGCCACGTCGCCCTCTTCGAGCGTGACGTTCGGGTGATCGTCGCGCGCGATGCGCGCCAGCGCGGCGCGCGGCTCGCCCTGGCTGCCGGTGCAGATCATCAGGATCTTGTCACGCGGCACATAGCCGGCCTCATCCTCGGTCAGAAAGCGCGGAACATCGGCTAGATAGCCCGTCTCGCGCGCCGCCTTGTCGATCCGCCACAAGGAGCGGCCGACCAGCGCGACATCGCGGTCATTGGCTCGCGCCGCGTGATAAATCGTCGACAGGCGCGCCACGTTCGAGGCGAAGCACGCGACGACAACGCGGCCATCATACCGGCTGATCAGCTCGGTCAATGAGGCGCGCAGCTCGCCTTCCGAACCCGAGGTGCCAGGCCTTAACGCATTGGTCGAGTCGCACACGATTGCCAGCACACCTTCGTCGCCGACCTCGCGCAATCGGGCTTCATCGGTGGGCGAGCCGATCAACGGCTCGGGATCGAGTTTCCAATCGCCGGTATGGAGCACAGTTCCCGCCCCGGTGCGGATCACCACCGCATTCGGCTCGGGGATGGAATGCGTCAGCGTGATCAATTCGAGATCGAAGGGGCCGATCTGAAACCGGCCGGACATCGGCACGGTCGTGATGCGTACCCGATCGGCGAGACCACTCTCGACGAGCTTTGCCCGTAATACCGCGGCCGTGAATGGAGTTGCCCAGACCGGGCACTGAAGCTGGGGCCAGAGATAGGGGATCGCGCCGATATGGTCCTCATGCGCATGCGTCGCGACAATGCCGAGCAGCCGGTCGCGCCGCTCCAGAATGAAGGCCGGATCGGCCATGATGACATCGACGCCGGGCTGGTGCTCCTCCTCGCCGAAGGTGACGCCACAATCGACGATCAGCCATTGACCCCGATGGCCGTAGACGTTGAGGTTCATGCCGATTTCGCCGGCGCCGCCGAGCGGCACGAAAAACAGCGCGTCGGAATCGCGTTCGGACATCGCGTCCCAGGGTGGCGATGACGACAGGTTCATCGCTTCGCGTTACGCTCGTAGATCAGGCGCAGTCCCCACAAGGTCAGATCGGGGTCGACGTGCTCGATGACATCCGTCGCGCCAGCAAACAGCGGTGCCAGACCGCCGGTCGCGATCGCACGCATCGGGGCGCCGAACTCGGTCTTGATCCGGCTCACCAACCCCTCGACCAGACCGACATAGCCCCAGTAAATGCCCGACTGCATGCAGCTTTCGGTGTCCTTGCCGATGACGCGCTCCGTGCGGCTGATGCGGACGCTGGGCAGCTTGGCCGCTGCCATGTGCAACGCGGCGAGCGATAGATTTATCCCGGGGGCGATGACGCCGCCGCAATAATTGCCGTCGCGGTCGACAACATCAAGCGTCGTGGCAGTGCCGAAATCGACGACGATCAGCGGGCCCTTATAGCGATCATGTGCGGCGACGGTGTTGACGAGACGATCGGCGCCGACCTCCTCGGGCCGGTCGACCAGCGCCTTCGCGCCGAGCTTGACGCCTTTTTCGCCGACGAAGAGGGGCTGGGTATTGCAATATTTCCGGCAGAGGGTGAGCAGGTTAAAGTTGACCTCCGGTACGACGCTGGCGATGACCGCGCCATCGACATTGCCCCGGGCCAGCCCCTCCAGCGCGAGGAGATGATCCAGCCAGACGACATATTCGTCGGCAGTGCGCTTGCCCTCGGTCGCGGTGCGCCAGCTGCCCTTGAGATCGGCGCCGTCCCAAATCGCGAACACGGTGTTTGTGTTATTGGCATTGATTGCGAGCAGCATCGCGAGCTCCTCAGCCGAATGCCGGGAAGACTTCACCCGCGGCGATGCGGCGGCGGCCGTCGCTGCCTTCGAGCACGAGCGCGCCGTCATGATCGAGGTCGAGAAAGCGGCCGTCGAGGGTCAGCCCTTCGAGGCGGACGCGGATCGCATCGCCGATGCCGTGGGCGCGGCTGAGCCAGGCCGCACGCACCGGCGCGAACCCCTCCTTGCGCCATCGATCGATCCAGCCGACGAAATGGGGGGTGAAGTCTTCGAGCAGGGCCGCGGGCGCAATCCCGGGAAAGCCTTCATCGGCCAACGAGGTTGCCGGGTAATCGAGACCGCGCGGCGCGGAGACGAGGTTGACCCCGATGCCGACAATCACGAAATCGAGCCCGCCCGTCGCCGCCATTTCCGATTCGAGGAGGAGCCCGGCGAATTTCTTGCCGCCGGCGAGCATATCATTTGGCCATTTGAACTCGACTCGCAACCCGGGCCCGGCGAGCCGATCCAGCGCTTCTCCAAGGGCGAGCGCCGCGACAAAGCCAAGCTGCGGCGCGCGGCTGGCCGGCGCATCCGGTCGCAGGACCAGCGACAGGTACAGATTTCCGGGCGGCGACTGCCAGGAGCGGCCGCGCCGACCGCGCCCGGCATTCTGTTCCTTGGCCCAGACGAGCGTCCCTTCGGGCGCGCCGCCGCGCGCCAGCCGGCGCGCCTCGTCATTGGTGCTGCCGATCGTCTCGTAGCGATGCAGCAGAAAACCCGCAGGCAGCGAGAGCAGGCCGTCGGTCATCGCGCAAACAGCGAGGCCGCCGCCGCCTCGGCGCCCCCAATGAGCGGGTCGGGCAGCAGGATGAAAAACATTGTCACGAAGGCCGTCACGACGAGCACCCATTTCAGCTCGGCCGCGATCGGTCGGTCGAAGGCGCCGAGCGGCTCGTCGAAATACATGACCTTGACGATGCGCAGGTAATAGAACGCGCCCACGACGCTGGTCACGACGCCGATCACGGCAAGGCCGACCAGGTTGGCGTCGATCGCGGCAAGAAAGATGTACAGCTTCGAGAAAAAGCCGGCAGTCGGCGGGATCCCGGCCAGCGCGAACATGAAGATCGCCAGAGCCAAGGCGAGACCCGGCTGCGTGCGGCCGAGCCCGGACAGATCGGAAATCCCCTCCAGCATCTGGCCCCGCTGCCGCATGCACAGGATGACAGCCCAGGTGCCGATATTCATGAACAAATAGATCGCCATGTAGACGAGGACGCCACGGATGCCGGCCGGGGTCGCGGCGGCGAGGCCGATCAGCGCGTAGCCGACATGACCTATCGAGCTGTAGGCCATCAGCCGTTTGATATTGGTCTGTGCGATCGCCGCAACCGCGCCGAGGATCATCGAGGCGACCGACAGAAAAACGATGATCTGCCGCCACTCGGACAGAAGGCCACCCAAAGGCTCGACCAAAAAACGGACGAACAGCGCGATCGCGGCGATCTTGGGCGCGACCGAGAAGAACGCCGTCACCGGCGTCGGGGCGCCCTCGTAGACGTCGGGAGTCCACATATGGAACGGCACGGCGGAGCATTTGAAGGCGATGCCGACAGCGACGAACACCATGCCGATGATCAGCCCCGTCGAGGGCTTCGCAGCGCCACTGCCGAACAGGGTGGCGATATTGGCGAAGGCGGTCGTACCGGTGAACCCGTACACCAGCGAGGCACCGTACAGCAGCATCCCCGAGGCAAGCGCGCCGAGCACGAAATATTTGAGGCCAGCCTCGGTCGAGCGCACCGAATCGCGGTCGAAGCTCGCGACGACATAGAGCGCCAGGCTCTGCAATTCGAGGCCGAGATAAAGCGTGATCAGATCATTGGCCGAGATCATGACCATCATCCCGGCGGTCGCGAGCAGCACCAGCACCGGGAATTCGAAGCGCGCGATGCGGTGCTCCTCGTTGTAGTGGACCGCAATAATGATCGACACCGCAGCGCCGAGCAGAACCAGGGCTTTCATGAACACGGCGAAGGCGTCGTTAATGAACATGCCGTAGAAGCCGATCTGCCGCTCGCCGCCGAGGAGCCCGGCGATGACCAGGGTCGCGATCAGCACCGCGACGGACAGCCACGAGACGAGCCGGGCCGATGCTTCGCCGCGCAACACGCCGACGATCAACAGCGCCATCGCGGCGCAGACCAGCACGATTTCGGGCACGGCGGGCGCGAACCCGGGGAAGGTGACAATCGGCATTTACTGCACCGTCGTCCCGGCCCACGGGTCCGCGCTTCGCGCGGGCCGAGGATAAACTTCAGCCGGGGCCCACTGATCCGCGCCCGAGACCGATGAAGAGTGGATCCCGGCCTTCGCCGGGATGACAGTCTTGTCTTCAGCTACTGACAGACGGGCGGCCGAACCTGCTTCGCTGGCCTGCCGGCCGGTCTTGTTGGCGGCATTGATCTGCGCGACGACGTGATCGACCGAAGTGCGGATCGGTACAAGGAACGAGCTGGGATAGATGCCCATCCAGAACACAAGCAACAGCAACGGCGCGAACACGATTTTCTCGCGCAAGCTGAGATCGGTCATCGAGCGCAAATCCTCGCGCGTGATCGTGCCGAAAATGACCCGGCGGTAGAGGTAGAGCATGTACATCGCGCCGAGGAACAGCGCCGTCGCAGCGAGAAAACATTCCAGGGTCGAGACCCGGAAGGTGCCCAGCAGCACCAGGAACTCGCCGACAAACCCGCTGGTCCCGGGCAATCCGATCGAGGCCAGCATGAAGCACATGAAGACAAAAGCGTAGACCGGCATGCGCTCGACCAGCCCGCCATAGCGGTCGATGTCACGCGTGTGCAGCCGGTCGTAGACGACGCCGACAACGAGGAACAGCGCCGCCGAGATGAGCCCGTGGCTCAGCATCTGGATCATCGCGCCTTGCACCGCCTCGCTGGTCAGCGCGAAGAGGCCCATCGTCACAAAGCCCATATGCGCGACCGATGAATAGGCGATCAGCTTCTTCATGTCGGTCTGCGCCAGCGCGACAAACGAAGTGTAGATGACCGCGATGGCGGAGAGCGCGAAGACCAGCGGCGTGAAATAGGCCGAGGCCGCCGGGAACATTGGCAACGAAAAACGGATGAAGCCATAGCCCCCGAGCTTCAGCAGGATGCCGGCGAGGATGACGGATCCGGCGGTCGGCGCTTCGACATGCGCGTCGGGCAACCAGGTGTGGACCGGCCACATCGGCACCTTGATCGCGAAAGACGCGAAGAACGCCAGCCACAACCATTTCTGCAGATCGGGCGGAAAACTGTGGCCCAAGGCGACTTCGATATCGCTGCTGCCGGTCTGGTAATAGATCGCGATGATGGCCAGCAGCGACAGGACCGAGCCCAGCAGCGTGTAAAGAAAGAACTTAAAGGCGGAATAGACGCGCCGCGGTCCGCCCCAAATCCCGATGATCAGGAACATCGGGATCAGCACCCCCTCGAAGAACACATAGAACAGGAAGAAATCGAGCGCGGAGAAAATGCCGACCATCATCGTCTCGAGGACGAGGAAGGAGATCATGTACTCCTTCACCTGGAAGTGCACCGAATTCCAGCTCGCCAGGACGCAGATGACGGTGAGCAGGGTCGACAGCAGAATGAAGAACAGCGATATGCCGTCGATCCCCAGGTGATAGTTGATTGTAACGCCGCCGATCGACACCCAGCGGGCGCGCTCAACAAATTGAAAGGCCGGCGTGCTCGGGTCGAACTCCACCCACAGCACGATCGACAGCGCAAAAACGATCAGCGAGGTCGACAGCGCGATGTTGCGGGCGTTACGCGCTACGATGGCGTCATCACCGCGCGACAGGCCGATGAAGAACACGCCGACCAGCGGCAGGAAGGTCACGAGCGACAGAAGCGGCCAGTGGCTCACAAGCGATCCTCGCGCTTCATCGCGGCACCAAGTACCAGGTAACCAGCGCGACGACGCCGATCAGCATGGCGAAGGCGTAATGATAGACGTAGCCGGTCTGCAGCCGGCTGGCCTCGCGCGCCAATTCGCGGGTTGCGGCCGCGATGCCGTCGGGGCCGAGACCGTCGATGATCGTTTCATCGCCGGTCTTCCATAGCCCCTCGCCGAGCGAGAAGGCGGTCCGGACGAACAGCCGATCGTAGAGTTCGTCGAAGTACCATTTGTTGAGCAGGAACAGGTAAAGTGCCCGGAATCGCGTCGACAGCCGTTTGGGCAGATCGGGGATCAGGGAATAGCAGACATAGGCGACGGCGATGCCGAGCAGCCCGGCGACCAGGGGCAGGTAATCGATGATCCAGGAGACGTGCTCGGCCGCCGAAATCGAGTCGTGCTGCGGCAGCACCAGGATCGCGCCCTTCCAGAACTCGCCGCGCCCCTCGCCGACGAACCAATGATCGGCGAGGATGCCGGCAAACACCGCTCCGAACGCCAGCACGAAGAGCGGGACCAGCATGACCCACGGGCTCTCATGCACGTGGTGCAAGGTCTCCTCGTCGGCCCGCGGCTGGCCGTGAAACGTCATGATCAAGAGGCGCCACGAGTAGAAGGCGGTCAGGAAAGCCGTGAAGATCCCGAGGCAGAAGGAATAGCGGCCGACCGCCGTCCCCGACGCCCACGACGCAGACAGGATCATGTCCTTCGAGAAGTAGCCGGCGAAGATGGGGATGCCGGCAAGCGACAAGCTGCCGATCCACATCAGCACATAGGTGATCGGGATCCGGTTCCATAGCCCGCCCATGCGGCGCATGTCCTGTTCGCCGCTCATCGCATGGATCACCGAGCCGGCGCCGAGGAACAGCAGTGCCTTGAAGAAAGCATGCGTGAACAGGTGGAACATCGCGGCGGCATAGGCCGACACGCCCGCGGCGAAGAACATGTAGCCGAGCTGCGAACATGTCGAATAGGCGATGACCCGCTTGATGTCGTTTTGCGCCATGCCGACGCTGGCGGCGAAGACGGCGGTCGTGCCGCCGATAACGCCGACGACCGCGAGCGCGGCCGGCGCATATTCGAACATCGGCGACAGCCGCGCCACCATGAACACGCCGGCCGTCACCATCGTCGCGGCGTGGATCAAGGCGGAGACCGGGGTCGGTCCCTCCATCGCATCAGGCAGCCAGGTGTGAAGGCCGAGCTGGGCCGACTTCCCCATCGCGCCGACGAACAGCAGGATGCAGGCGAGGGTCAGCGACGGCACCTGCCAGCCGAGGAAATTGATCGTGGTGGCGACCGCCGTCGGCGATTTTCCAAAGACGGTGTCGAAATCAAGCGAGCCGAAGATCACGAAGGTCGCGAAGATACCGAGCGCGAAGCCGAAATCGCCAACTCGGTTGACGATAAAGGCCTTGATCGCAGCGTCGTTGGCCGATTTGCGGTCGTACCAAAAGCCGATCAGCAGGTAGGACAACAGCCCGACGCCTTCCCAGCCGAAGAACAGCTGCACGAAGTCGTTGGCGGTGCACAGCGCCAGCATGAAGAAGGTGAACAGGCTCAGATACGCCATGAAGCGCGGGATTCCCGCGTCGTGCGCCATGTAGCCGACGGAGTAGATGTGGACCATCGCCGACACGATGGTGACGGCGACAATCATGACCCCGGACAGCGTATCGAGCCGCAACGACCATTGCACATCGACACCGCCAGCCGCGATCCAGGTGACCAACGGGATGATCTGTGCATGTTCCTGCGACAGGATCTCCCGGAACAGCGGGATGCCGAGGATCGCCGACAGCACGATCGCGCCACACGTGACGATCTCGGCACCGCGGTCGCCGATCGCCCGGCCGAAAAAACCGGCGATGAAGGAAGCGACGAGCGGCAGGAAAACGACGAGGACGGCCAACGCCTCAGCCTCTCATCATGTCGATGTCCTCGACCTGGATCGTGCCGCGGTTGCGGAAGTAGACGACCAGAATCGCAAGGCCGATCGCCGCCTCGGCCGCCGCCACGGTCAGCACGAACATCGCGAAGACCTGGCCGACGAGATCGTTCAGCACGACCGAGAAGGCGACGAAGTTGATGTTCACGGCGAGCAACATCAGCTCGATCGACATCATGATGATGATGACGTTCTTGCGATTGAGAAAGATACCGAAGATCCCGAGCGTGAACAGGATCGCGGCGACGGTCAGGTAATGCGCGAGGCCAATCGCCATCGTGTCAGTCCCCCGCCCCGCTGCCGAGCGGCACCTTGACGACCTCGACCGATTGCGCACGGGTGCGCGCGAGCTGCGCCGAGATTGACTGGCGGCGGACGCCGACCCGCGCGCGCAAGGTCAGCACGATTGCACCGATCATCGCGACGAGTAGAATGAGGCCGGCAACCTGAAAGGCGAAGATATAGCGGGTGTAGAGCAAGTCGCCGAGCGCGCGCGTGTTGGTCAATGCGCCGGCATTGGCCGGCAACGGCGCCGCTTCGAGGCCAGCAACGCCGGGCGCAATGACCCAGCTGCCGAAGACCAGCAGCAACTCGGCCAACAGGATAAAGCCGATCAGCGCGCCCACCGGCAGATAGCGCATGACGCCGCTGCGCAATTGCGCAAAATCGATGTCGAGCATCATTACCACGAATAAAAAGAGCACCGCCACCGCGCCGACGTAAACGATGACAAGGATCATCGCGAGAAACTCGGCCCCCATCAGCACGAACAGGCCGGCTGCGTTGAAGAAAGCGAGGATCAGGAACAACACCGAATGAACCGGGTTGCGCGCCGCTACAACCATCACGCCGGATGCGACCGCGACGACGGCGAACAAATAGAACATGATCGCCTGCAGGATCATCGCCGCACTTTACCGGAGCGCCGGCCTCTGGCCGGCATGCCGGCGGGACGCCGGCGATCCGATTGTCCGATGATGGCTCCTGCGGTCATCGATACGGCGCCTCGAGGGCAAGCTGCTTGGCGAGTTCGGCCTCCCAACGGTCGCCATTCGCAATCAGCTTTTCCTTATTGTAGAAGAGTTCCTCGCGAGTCTCGGTGGCGAACTCGAAATTCGGCCCTTCGACGATCGCATCGACCGGGCAGGCTTCCTGGCAGTAGCCGCAATAGATGCATTTCGTCATGTCGATGTCGTAGCGCGTCGTGCGGCGGCTGCCGTCATCGCGCGGCTCGGCCTCGATCGTGATCGCGAGCGCCGGGCAGATCGCCTCGCATAATTTGCAAGCGATGCAACGCTCCTCACCGTTCGGGTAGCGGCGCAACGCATGCTCGCCGCGGAAGCGCGGACTGAGCGGCCCCTTTTCGTACGGGTAATTGACCGTGACCGGGCGCTGGAACATGTAGCGCAGCGTCAGGGCCAGGCCGGAAATCAACTCCGCGAGCAGAAGGCTGCGCGAAACGCGCGCCACGAAATTCATCGTTCGGTCCTCGATCCAACCATAGCTGCCGCCTCGCGCCGGTTCAGCGCACCGGGACCCAGCCGAAGGCGGTCAGCACGCCAGCGGTCAGCACCAGCCACAGCAGGGAAAACGGCAGAAACACCTTCCAGCCAAGCCGCATCAGCTGGTCGTACCGGAAGCGCGGAAAGGTCGCGCGCATCCACAGGATGCAGAACATGACGAAAGCCGTCTTGAGCAGAAACCAGATCGGCGCCGGGACCCAGGTAAAAGGCGGTATCCCGAATGGCGGCAGCCAGCCTCCGAGAAACAGGATCGTGGTCATCGCGCTGACCAGGATCATGTTGCCGTATTCGCCGAGGAAAAACAGCGCGAAGGTCATCGCCGAATATTCGACGAAGTAGCCAGCCACCAGCTCCGACTCGCCTTCCGGCAAATCGAACGGCGCCCGGTTTGTTTCCGCGAGGGCGGAGATGAAGAAGATCACCGCCATCGGCAATAGCGGCAGTACGAACCAGACATGCTGCTGCGCCAGCACGATATCGGTCAGGTTCAGCGAGCCGGCGCAGAGCAGCACCGTCACCAGCACAAAGCCGATCGAGACCTCGTAGGACACCATCTGGGCCGCCGAGCGCAGCGCGCCCAAAAAGGCGTAGCGCGAATTCGACGCCCAGCCGGCCATGATGATGCCGTAGACCGACAGCGAGCTGATCGCGAAGAGATAAAGGATCCCGACATTGATGTTCGAGATCACGACGCCATAACCGAACGGGATCACGGCCCAGGCGACAAGCGCCAAAGTGAAGGTCACGATCGGCGCCGCAACGAACACGATACGGTTGGCCCCGCTCGGGATCACCGTCTCCTTCATCAGGAGCTTCAGCCCATCGGCGATCGGCTGCAATAGCCCGAACGGACCGACGACATTCGGCCCCTTGCGCAACTGCGAATAGGCCAGGACCTTGCGCTCGGCATAGGTGAAATAGGCGATTGCCAGCAAGAGCGGCACGACGATCGCCAGTATCTCGGCGACGAGGATCGCCGTGGGAAAAGCATAACCGGTCCAGAAACTAGCCATGCGTGCCGGTCCGCGGCTGGCTCTCCGGATCGCCGCGGAACAGCGCGCTGCATTCCGCCATAGTCGGGCTGGCGCGGCTGATCGGATCGGTGCGGTAGAAATCGGCGATCGGGTAGACAAAGGGCTGGGACGAGACCGGCCCGGGCTCGCCGAACGCGCCCCACGGCGCCGGCGTGACGTGATTGATGTCGCCGAACACCGGGTGGGCGGCGCGCATCATGTGGCGCAATTCGCCAAAGGAATCAAACGGCAACGGCCGGCCGACCGCGCCGGACAACGCCCGCAGGATCGCCCAGTCGTCGCGCGCCTGGCCGGGCGGGAACACTGCCCTCTCCCCAAGTTGCGCCCGCCCCTCCGTGTTGATGTAGGTGGCGTCCTTTTCGGTATAAGCCGCGCCGGGCAGCACGACGTCGGCGCGCGCTGCGCCGCGATCGCCGTGATGTCCCTGATAGATCACGAAAGCCGAGCCGGTATCCGACAGATCGACCTCGTCGGCCCCGAGGAGATACAACACCTCGATCGCGCCGGAGCGGCAGCCTTCGAGCATGCCGGCGACGTCACGGCCGCCCGGCCCGGGGACAAAGCCGAGATCGAGCCCGCCGACCCGCGCCGCGGCGCTGTGCAGGACGTTGAAGCCATTCCAGTCCGGCCGAACCATGCCGAAGGTTTCAGCAACCGTGCGGCCGTTCCCGCCCATCTGCGCCCCGTCGGCGCGAGCGAGCGCGCCCTGGCCAAGCACGATCATCGGCGTCTTCGCCCCGCACAGCACCTCGGCCCACGGCCCCTCGCCGCGCGCCAACGCGTTGAGGACGTCACCCCCTTCGCCGAGCATTTCAACGGGGAAGGTCAGATCGAGTGCGGGCCCAATCGCGGCAACGCGGAAGCCGCCGCGGAGATAGCGCTTGCGCAAACGGGCATTGACGAGCGGCGCCTCCCAGCGTGGGTTCGTGCCGACGAGCAGGCAGGCATCGGCCTGCTCGATGCCGGCGATCGTCGTATTGAACAGATAGCCGGCGCGGCAGCCGGCATCGAGCCGGGCGCCATCCTGCCGGCAATCGAGGCTCGTGGACCCTAACCCGAAGAGCAACTCCTTCAGCGCGTACATCGCCTCAGCGTCGCACAGATCGCCCGCAATCGCGGCAATCCGCTCGCCCGGCACACCCTTCAGCCGATCGGCGACGAGCTCGAGCGCCTCGCGCCATTCGGCCTCGGCCAATCTGCCATTGCGCCGGACAAATGGCCGGTCGAGCCGACGCCGCACGAGGCCGTCGACCGCGAAGCGGGTCTTGTCCGAGATCCACTCCTCGTTGATATCCTCGTGCAGGCGCGGCAGCACGCGCAGGATCTGCGCGCCGCGGGAATCGACGCGGATGTTGCTGCCGACCGCGTCCAATACATCGACCGACTCGGTTTTGCGCAATTCCCACGGGCGCGCGACATAGGAATAGGGCTTTGAGGTCAAGGCTCCGACCGGACACAAATCGACAATATTGGCGGATAGTTCGGAGCCCAGCGCCTTTTCGACGTAGGTCGTGATCTCCATCGCCTCGCCGCGCCCGGTGGCGCCCAATTCCTCGACCCCGGCGATCTCGGTCAGAAAGCGGATGCAGCGGGTGCAGTGGATGCAGCGGTTCATGCTGGTCGCAACCAAGGGACCAAAGTCCTTGTCGCGCACCGCGCGCTTGTTTTCCTCGAAACGGCCGCGGTCGAAACCGTAGGCCATCGCCTGGTCCTGCAGATCGCACTCGCCGCCCTGATCGCAGATCGGACAATCAAGCGGGTGATTGATCAGCAGCATTTCCATGACGCCGTGGCGCGCCTTGACCGCGGCCGGCGACTGGGTGTGGATCACATTGCCCTCAGCGACGGGCATCGCGCAGGACGCGACCGGCTTCGGCGACCGCTCGACCTCGACGAGGCACATCCGGCAATTGCCGGCGATCATCAGGCGCTCGTGGTAGCAGAAATGCGGGATCTCGACGCCAGCCTGCTGGCAGGCCTGCAGGATCGTCGTGCCCGGCGCGACCTCGATCTCCTGCCCGTCGATTGTCACTCTCGGCATCGGCGGTCTCTCACTCCGCGGCGCGGCGCGCGGCGACCGCGCGATATTCCTGGATGCGCCGCTCCATCTCGGGCCGGAAGTGACGGATGAGGCCCTGCACCGGCCACATCGCGCCGTCTGCGAGCGCGCAGATCGTGTGGCCTTCGATCTCCTTCGACACGTCGTATAGCATATCGATCTCGGCGACCGAGGCGTTGCCGACTACCATGCGCTCCATGACGCGCCAGACCCAGCCCGCGCCCTCGCGGCACGGCGTGCACTGGCCACAGCTCTCGTGCTTGTAGAATTGCGACAGCCGCGCGATCGCCCGCACGATGTCGGTCGATTTGTCCATGACGATCACGGCGGCGGTGCCGAGACCGCTCTTCTCGGCGACGAGGCTGTCGAAATCCATCAGCACGGTGCTGCAGACCGAGGCGGGCAGGCAGGGCGTCGAGGAGCCGCCCGGGATGACGGCGAGCAGATTATCCCAGCCGCCGCGCACCCCGCCGGAATGGCGCTCGATCAGCTCCCGCATCGGGATCGACATCGCCTCTTCGACATTGCACGGCTGCTCGACGTGGCCGGAGATGCAGAAGATCTTCGTGCCGGTGTTGCGCGGCCGGCCGATGCCGGCGAACCACGCGGCGCCGCGCTTCAGGATCGCCGGCGCGGTCGCGATCGTCTCGACGTTGTTGACGGTCGACGGGCAGCCGTAGAGCCCCACCGCTGCGGGGAAAGGCGGCTTGAGGCGCGGCTGCCCTTTTTTACCCTCAAGGCTTTCGAGCAGCGCCGTTTCCTCGCCGCAAATGTAGGCGCCGGCGCCGCGGTGCATGTAAATGTCGATGTCGTAGCCCGAGCCGCAGGCGTTCTTGCCGATCAGGCCGGCGGCGTAAGCCTCGTCGATCGCCGTCTGCAGGTGCTGCGCCTCGTTGTAGAACTCGCCGCGGATGTAGATGTAGACAGCGGTGCATCCCATCCCTGCCCCGGCGAGCACGCAGCCTTCGAGCAATTTGTGCGGCTCGTTGCGCAGGATGTCGCGGTCCTTGCAGGTGCCGGGCTCGCTCTCATCGGCGTTGACGACGAGATAGCACGGCCGGTCGCTCTCCTTCGGCATGAACGACCATTTGAGGCCGGTCGGGAAACCGGCGCCGCCGCGGCCGCGCAGCCCGGATTCCTTGACCTCGTTGACGATCCAATCGCGGCCCTTGAGGATGATCTCGCGGGTGCCGTCCCAATCGCCGCGGCGGCGCGCCCCGGCAAGCCGCCAATCGCCGTCGCCGTACAAATTGGTGAAGACGCGGTCGCGGTCAGCGAGCATCGCCGCTCCTTCCGCCTTCGCCCACGCTCTCCGTCACCTCGGTCAGGGTCGTCTTGCCGCCGATCGGCGCCGAGCCATGCCGGCCAATCACCGAGCCGGGTGGTGGCGGCAAGCCGGCGCGCAACGCATCAATCAGCGCCTCGGTTGCGGGGCCGTCGAGGTCTTCGTAAAAATCGTCGTTGACCTGCAGGATCGGCGCGTTGACGCATGCGCCGAGGCATTCGACTTCAACGAGCGAGAACAGACCGTCAGCTGTCGCGCCGCCGATGCCGACGCCGAGCTTTTTCTCACAAGCCGCTACGACCGCGTCCGAGCCACGGAACCAGCACGGCGTCGTCGTGCAGGCCTGCAGGAGATAGCGCCCGACCGGCCGCAGATTGAACATCGTATAGAAGGTCGCGACCTCGTAGGCGCGGATCGGCGGCATGTCGAGCATGTGGGCGACATAATCCATTGCCGCCCGGGGCAGCCAGCCGCCCATTTGGCGCTGCGCCAAATCAAACAGCGGCAGAACCGCGCTTTGCTGGCGCCCGGGTGGATATTTCGCGATATGCGCTCGCGCGCGTTCGAGGTTCTCGCGTGTGAATTCGAACGTGGCCGGCTGCTCGACCGGCGGTCCTCCGCTTGTGTTCACCGGTCGATCTCGCCGAAGACGATGTCCATCGAGCCGATGATCGCCACCAGATCAGCCAGCATGTGACCGCGCGACATGAACTCGGTGGCTTGCAGAAACGCAAACCCCGGCGCGCGGATCTTGCAGCGGTATGGCCGGTTGGCGCCGTCGGACACGAGATAAACGCCGAACTCGCCCTTCGGCGCCTCGACGACTGTGTAGGTCTCGCCGGCCGGAACGTGATAGCCCTCGGTATAGAGCTTGAAGTGATGGATCAGCGCTTCCATCGATTGCTTCATCTCGGCGCGCGGCGGCGGCGCCACCTTGCGGTCATTGACCTTGACGGGACCGGGTGGCATCTGCGCTAGGGCCTGCCGGATGATGCGCAACGACTGCCGCATCTCCTCGACGCGCACCAGATAGCGATCGTAGCAGTCCCCGTTGCGCCCGATCGGCACATCGAAATCCATCTTGTCGTAGACGTCGTAGGGCTGTGCCCGGCGCAGATCCCAGGCGACCCCCGAGCCGCGCAGCATCGGCCCGGAAAAGCCCCAATCGGCTGCGTCCTCCGCGCTGACGACACCGATATCGACGGTGCGCTGCTTGAAGATGCGGTTGTCTGTCAGCAGCCGCTCGATATCGTCGATCGTCTTCGGAAAGGTATCGCAGAACGCCAGAATGTCATCGGCGAGGCCGGCCGGCAGATCCATATGCACTCCGCCCGGCCTAAAATAATTGGCGTGCAGCCGCGCGCCGGACGCGCGCTCGTAGAATTCCATCAGCCGCTCGCGTTCCTCGAAGCCCCAGAGGAACGGCGTGATCGCGCCGACATCGAGCGCGAAGGCGCAGACGTTGAGCAGGTGGTTGAGGATGCGGGTGATCTCGGCGAACAGCACGCGGATGTATTGGCCGCGCAGCGGCGGCTCAATCCCCATCAGCTTTTCGACCGCAAGCGCGAAGGCGTGCTCCTGGCACATCGGCGAGACGTAATCGAGCCGGTCGAAATAGGGGATCGCCTGCAGGTAGGTCTTGTACTCGATCAGCTTTTCGGTGCCGCGGTGGAGCAAGCCGATATGGGGATCGGCGCGGTCGATGGTCTCGCCGTCCATCTCCAGCACCAGCCGCATGACCCCGTGCGCCGCCGGGTGCTGCGGACCGAAATTCATCGTGAAGTTGCGGATCTGCGGCGCGCCGGCCAGTTCCCCGCCGGGGTCGCCGACCGGCGGCGTCACGCGATCGCTCATGCCGCGCCTCCGGCGCCGCCCGACGCCGCCTTGGTTGCGGGATCCAGCGCCGCCGAGGCTTTTTCATCGCCGGGCAGGACCTTGTCCATGCCTTCCCAGGGCGAAATAAAATCGAAGCTGCGGAACTCCTGCTTCAGACGCACCGGCTCATAGACCACCCGCTTCTGGTCTTCGTCGTAGCGCAATTCGACAAAGCCGGTCAGCGGGAAATCCTTGCGGAGCGGATGCCCGTCGAAGCCGTAATCGGTAAGGATGCGGCGCAGATCGGGATGATCGCTGAAGAATATACCGAACAGGTCCCACGCCTCGCGCTCCCACCAACCAGCGCAGCTATAGATGCCGGTGGCCGACGGCACCGGTTGTTCCTCGCCGGTTTCGAGCTTCAGCCGGATGCGGTGGTTGAGCGCAAGGCTCAACAAGTTATAGACGACCTCGAAGCGCTGCGGCCGGTCCGGGAAGTCGACGCCGCAGATGTCGCACAGCACATTGAACCGGCACTTCGGGTCGTCGCGCAGAAGGCGGAGGACATCGACCAGGGCCTCGCGATTGATGCGGCAGGCCAGTTCGCCATGGCGGATCTCGCTCGACAGCACCGCGCCGGGCAATGCCGCCGATAGATGTTCGGCCAGGGCTTGAAGCTTGTCGTCCATGCTCGCGGTCAACGCTGGAAGTTCCGGGAGCGGCGGATCTTCTTCTGAAGCAGCAGCACCCCGTAAAGCAGCGCCTCTGCGGTCGGGGGGCAGCCCGGAACATAAATGTCGACCGGCACGATCCGGTCGCAGCCTCGCACGACCGAATAGGAATAATGGTAGTAGCCGCCGCCATTGGCACACGACCCCATCGAAATGACCCAGCGCGGCTCGGCCATTTGATCGTAGACCTTGCGCAATGCCGGCGCCATTTTGTTGCACAGCGTCCCAGCGACGATCATCACATCCGATTGGCGTGGGCTCGGCCGGAACACGACGCCGAAGCGGTCGAGGTCGTAGCGGCTGGCGCCGGTATGCATCATCTCGACGGCGCAGCAGGCAAGACCAAAGGTCATCGGCCACAAGGAGCCGCTGCGCGCCCAATTCACCAGCGAGTCGACGTTCGAGAGGATGAAGCCCCGATCGTCGAGGTCCTGCGTCGCGGCACGCAGCAACAGGTCCGGCTGGGGTTCCGGAGGCACGATCTCGTCGGGCGTTTCAATTATTCCCATTCCAGCGCCCCCTTCATCCACTCATAGATGAAGCCGATCGTCAGCACGGCGAGAAACGCAATCATCGACCAGAAGCCGAAGACGCCGATATCGCCAAGCGAAACCGCCCACGGAAACAGAAAGGCGACCTCCAGATCGAAGATGATGAACAGGATCGCGACAAGGTAATAGCGCACATCGAAGCGGACGCGCGCGTCCTCGAACGGGTCGAAGCCACATTCGTAGGGCGACAGCTTTTCCGAATTTGGATGCTGGCGCGCGAGCAGGAACGAGGCAGCTATCATCGCGACAGCAATGACGCCCGCGATCGCGAGAAACACCAGGATCGGAAAATACTCGCTGAGCAGGCCTTCCATCAGGAGTCCTCGCTGACACCACCGCTGCCGAGGAGCGGCGTTCGCACATACGGCGGAGAAAACCGGGACATCCCAGCCAAAGATCCGATCCGCCGGCGGCGGACCACGATCGAATGGCGGGAGCGACGGGGCTCGAACCCGCGACCTCCGGCGTGACAGGCCGGCGCTCTAACCAACTGAGCTACGCCCCCGCGACGCGCGATCGCGGCGACACCTCCTAACTAGGCGTTCGGGGGGTGTCAAGCAACTCCCCAGTCGCATTCGTGCGATCTGCAACACGCTTGAGCAGCGCGGTGATAGCTGCGCCAGCCGGTCGCTTCGGCGCGGAACGCTGACGTCCGCTTCCAGGGCCGATCCTTCGTGCGGCGCTAGTGGACGCTGAATGATTTCAAATGAGCAGCCGGGGGTGAGCGTGCGAGGGGGGGCTGGTGGGCGATGAGGGATTCGAACCCCCGACCCCCTCGGTGTAAACGAGATGCTCTGCCAGCTGAGCTAATCGCCCGGTTCGTCTGCCCGCACCCGCCTTGCGCGGGTTTTATGCGAGTGCGACGGATACGCAGCGGGCCGCACGCGCGGCCCTGCATGCCTCTAATTGAGTTCGTCGCGCAGCCGCTTGCCTGGTTTGAACTTGGCCTGCTTGGACGCGGCGATCTTGATCTTTTCGCCGGTGCGGGGGTTGCGGCCTTCAGAGGCGGCACGGCGGGCAACCGAGAAGGTCCCGAACCCGACGAGACGGACCTCCGTACCCCCCTTCAACGCGCTGGTGATCGATTCGAACACCGCATCGACGGCCTTATTCGCGGTCGATTTCGACAAGTCGGCCTTACCGGCAACGGCATCGACGAGCTCGTTTCTATTCACGTGTTGCCCCCTAAGCGAGATGCAGAATGGTTCCAGGAAGATGATGCGCCGACGAGTTTAGAGCGCACCCCTGCGAGGGTCAACGCCACGTACCCGCAGAAAATCAGCTTTTTTCCAATTATTCTCAGCCGTTGTCGCGTGCCGCTGTGAGTTTTTTGCGGCACGCGAACCAGGTAATGATGCGTATCAATGCGTTAGCACGCCCGAACGCTCTTCGCCCGTTGCGGGAATGACGGCTGGCGCTTCCGGCTCTTCTTCCCAGTCGATCGGTGTCAATGGTCCGACAAGCGCGTGCGCCAGCACCTCATCCACTGTGCGCACCGGTATGATCTTCAAGCCGCGCTTGACGTTGTCCGGGATTTCCGCGAGGTCTTTCTCGTTCTCGGACGGGATCAGCACGCCCTTGAGGCCGCCGCGCAACGCGGCGAGCAGCTTCTCCTTCAACCCGCCGATCGGCAGCACGCGACCGCGCAGCGTGATCTCACCGGTCATCGCAATGTCGCGCTTGACGGCAATCCCGGTCAGCACCGACACGATCGAGGTCACCATGCCGACGCCGGCGGATGGCCCATCCTTTGGCGTCGCGCCCTCCGGCACGTGCACGTGGATGTCCTTCCTCTCGAAGATCGACGGCTTGATGCCGAAGGCGTGGCTGCGGGCCTTGACGTAGCTCTCGGCCGCCTGCACCGACTCCTTCATGACATCGCCGAGCTTGCCGGTCGCGGTGACGCGTCCCTTGCCGGGCAGCGTGAGGGCCTCAATCGTTAGCAACTCTCCGCCGACCTCGGTCCAGGCAAGGCCGGTCGTTACACCGACCAAGTCCTCGCTCTCCGCCTCGCCGAAGCGGAAGCGCCGGACGCCAGCGTATTTGTCGAGATTTCGCCGCGTGACGCCGACCCGCTCGGACTTTTTCATCAAAATATCCTTGATCGCCTTGCGGGTAAGGTTGGCGATCTCGCGCTCGAGGTTGCGAACGCCGGCCTCGCGCGTGTAGTAGCGGATCAGATCGCGCAGCGCGTCGTCGCTGATGCTCCATTCGGCCTTCTTCAGCCCGTGCGCCTTGATCTGCTTTGGTATCAGATGGCGTTTGGCGATCTCGACCTTCTCGTCCTCGGTGTAGCCGGGAAGACGGATGATCTCCATGCGGTCCATCAGCGGCTGCGGCATGCGCAGCGTATTCGCCGTCGTGACAAACAGCACATCGGAGAGGTCGTAATCGACCTCCAGGTAGTGGTCGTTGAAGCTCGAGTTCTGCTCGGGGTCGAGGACTTCGAGCAATGCCGAAGACGGATCGCCGCGCCAGTCGGCGCCGAGCTTATCGACTTCGTCGAGCAGGAACAGCGGGTTCGACGATTTCGCCTTCTTCATGCCTTGCAGGATTTTGCCGGGCATCGAGCCGATATAGGTCCGCCGGTGTCCCCGGATTTCCGCCTCGTCGCGCACGCCGCCCAATGACATCCGGACGAAATTGCGGCCGGTTGCGCGCGCCACCGATTTGCCGAGCGAGGTCTTGCCGACCCCCGGCGGACCGACCAGGCACAGGATCGGGCCCTTCATCTTGCGGATGCGCTGCTGCACCGCGAGGTATTCAAGGATGCGTTCCTTGACCTTCTCCAGCCCGAAGTGGTCGGCGTTGAGGACGCTTTCGGCGCCCTTTATATCGCGCTTGATCTTGGTCCGTTTGTGCCAGGGCAGCGACAGCATCCAGTCCAGGTAGTTGCGGACGACCGTCGCCTCGGCCGACATCGGGCTCATGCTACGCAGCTTCTTCAGCTCGGCAATTGCCTTGTCGTGGGCTTCCTTGGTGAATTTGGTCTTGTTGATCTTGTCTTCGAGCTCGGCCATCTCGTCGCGGCCATCCTCGCCCTCGCCGAGCTCCTTCTGGATCGCCTTGAGCTGCTCGTTGAGGTAGTACTCGCGCTGCGTCTTCTCCATCTGGCGTTTGACACGATTGCGGATACGCTTCTCGACCTGGAGGACGCCGATCTCGCCCTCCATGTAGCCGAACACCTTCTCAAGCCGCTCGGAGACAACCTCGGTCTCGAGCAGCTCCTGCTTTTCCGGGATCTTCAGGCTGAGATGCGAGGCCACCGTATCGGCAAGCTTGCCGGGGTCGTCAATCTGGTTGATCGAGACCAACACCTCGGGCGGGATCTTCTTGTTGAGCTTGATGTATTGCTCGAACTGCGCGATCACCGTCCGGGCCAGCGCCTCGATTTCCTGGTTCTGACCCGGCTTCTCGCCGACCACCTCGGCATTGGCCTGGAAGAACGCATCATTATCGGTGAAGCGAACGATCCGGGCCCGCTGACCGCCCTCCACCAGCACCTTGACGGTGCCGTCGGGCAGCTTAAGCAGCTGCAGCACCGTGCCGATCGTGCCGACCGTAAAGATGTCGGACGTCGACGGGTCATCCTGAGCCGCGTTCTTCTGCGTGACGAGAAGGATTTGCTTGTCATCCTTCATCACGTCCTCGAGCGCCCGCACGGACTTCTCGCGGCCGACGAACAGCGGCACGATCATGTGCGGGAACACGACGATGTCGCGGAGTGGCAGGACGGGGTAGAGCGCAGAGCGCGCGGTTTCGAACATAGGCCCTCTTTATCCGGTGACCTCGGCACATCTCGACGGATGGCCGGCGACAAGCCGTGCTTAGGTTGGCGTCCTGCGTCCGGCCGTCAAGGCGGCGCAGCCAGATGCCGCAGGCGCCTGGCCATTCGGCCGGGCGTTCGCCTCGCAGCCGTCAAGCAGGAGTGCCGACGTCGCCGCGGCGATCGGAGTAGATGTGGAGCGGCTTTGCCCTCCCTTCCACGACTTCCCGATTGATGACGATCTCGCTGACGCCGGCAAGGCTCGGCAATTCGAACATCGAATCGAGGAGGATCGCCTCCATGATGGAGCGCAAGCCGCGCGCGCCGGTCTTTCGCGCGATCGCCTTGTGGGCAATGCCGCGCAACGCCTCTTCAGTCAGTTCGAGGCGGACATCCTCCATCTCGAACAGGCGCTGATACTGCTTGACGAGCGCGTTCTTGGGTTTGGTCAGAATGTCGACCAGCGCGCCCTCGTCAAGATCGTCCAGCGTAGCGACTACCGGCAAGCGGCCGACGAATTCGGGAATCAGCCCGAATTTGAGCAGGTCCTCCGGCTCCAGGTCCTTCAGGATCTCGCCGGTCTTGCGCTCCTCGGGCCCGCGCACCTCGGCGCCAAAGCCGATCGAGGTGCCCTGGCGGCGCTGCGCGATGATCTTTTCGAGCCCGGCGAACGCACCGCCGCAGACGAATAGAATGTTGGTGGTGTCGACCTGCAGGAACTCCTGCTGCGGATGCTTGCGGCCGCCCTGCGGCGGGACCGAAGCGATCGTGCCCTCCATGATCTTCAGCAGGGCCTGCTGCACGCCCTCGCCCGAGACGTCGCGGGTGATCGACGGGTTGTCGGATTTGCGGGAGATCTTGTCGACCTCATCGATATAGACGATACCGCGCTGGGCGCGCTCGACGTTGTAGTCGGCGGCCTGCAGCAACTTCAGGATGATGTTCTCGACGTCCTCGCCGACGTAACCGGCCTCGGTTAGGGTCGTCGCGTCGGCCATTGTAAACGGCACATCGATGATGCGCGCCAGGGTCTGGGCCAGCAGGGTCTTGCCCGAACCGGTCGGCCCGACCAGGAGGATGTTCGACTTGGCCAGTTCGACATCATTGTTCTTCGAGCCGTGAGCCAGCCGTTTGTAGTGATTGTGGACGGCGACCGACAGTACCCGCTTGGCGTGGTCCTGGCCGATTACGTAATCGTCGAGTACCCGGCAGATATCGCGCGGCCCCGGTACCCCGTCGCGTGATTTGACCAAAGTCGTCTTGTGCTCTTCACGGATGATATCCATGCAGAGCTCGACGCATTCGTCACAGATAAACACGGTAGGACCGGCGATCAGCTTCCTGACCTCATGCTGGCTCTTGCCGCAGAAGGAGCAGTACAGCGTGTTCTTCGAGTCACCACCGCTGGACTTTGTCATAACCACTCCATCACCGAGTCCCGCGGCGCCGCCCGAGGGCGGCTGGCCCTTGCCAAATTCCGTGCCGGTGCGGAATCCTGCAAGGGGCGGGCCGGGCCTGCACTCAACCTGAACGCTACCCGGGCCATGAAATTATATGTGCTCCATTTGGATCAACAACTAGTTAAATCGGCTGCTCCCGAGCCGCTCTATCTTAACCATGCTCAGGCGCGGAACCCCCGCTCTTCCTCTCGGGTGGGGCGAGCCTCGACGACCTCATCGACCAGCCCGAACTCCTTGGCCTCGAGCGGCGAGAGGAATTTGTCGCGCTCGACCGCCGCGGAGATCACTTCGAGCGGCTGGCCGGTGTGGCGGACATAGATCTCATTGAGCCGGGCCCGCAGCGCAAGAATTTCCCGGGCCTGGATCTCGATATCGGTCGCCTGGCCCTGGGCGCCGCCCGAAGGCTGGTGGATCATGATCCGCGAATTGGGCAACGAGAAGCGCTTGCCCTTGGCGCCCGCCGCCAGCAGCAGCGACCCCATCGAGGCGGCCTGGCCGATGCACACGGTCGAAACAGGCGAGCGGATGTATTGCATCGTGTCGTAGATCGCGAGCCCCGAGGTCACGACCCCGCCCGGAGAATTGATGTAGAACGCGATGTCCTTCGACGGGTTCTCCGATTCGAGGAACAAGAGCTGAGCGCAGATCAGGCTTGCGACCGCGTCATGCACCGGCCCGACCAGGAAAATGATCCGCTCCTTGAGCAGGCGCGAATAGATATCATAGGCGCGCTCGCCGCGGTTGGTCTGCTCGACCACCATCGGCACGAGGTTGTTCATGTACTGTTCGAAATGATCCGCCATCTTGCTCTCCTCGACCGGCGCCATACCCGAGCGCTCGATCTGCGTTACTGTATCACACCGTCTCTTCGGCCGGGCTGCCGTCTTCTTCCGCAGCGCCGGTCATCAATTCCTGCGGGCTCACCTTGCGCTCAGACGGCTTCGCCATTTCCAGGATGAAATCGACAACCTTTTCCTCAAAGATCGGGGCACGCAGGTTATTAATCGCCTCCGGGCTCTTACGATAGTAGTCGATCACCTGCCGCTCGTACCCGGGATGACGGCGCGCTTCCTGGGCGAGCGCCTGGTTCAGCTCCTCCTGGGTCACCGTAATGTTATTGGCCCGGCCGGCCTCGGCCAGCAGCAGCCCGAGCCGCACCCGCCGCTCGGCGATGCGGCGATACTCCTCGCGAGCCTTCTCCTCATCCTCCTCGGTGGCCGCCGGCTCGGTATCGGAGGCGCCTTCGAGCGCCGTCTCCTCCGGCGCGATCAGCGCAGCGGCGTCCAGCGGGTCGGTGGGCGAGCCCGGATGCGGGATCGCGTGGTGCGTCGCCGGCTCGTGTTCGTGCGGGTGCGGGCGCTGGGCTTCGGCAATCGCCGGTGATCGTTCCGAGCTCCCCTCAAGCGCGGTCTCCTCGGGTGCAATCACCGCGGCCGCGTCGATCGGCCCGTCTGACGCCGTACTCCCCGCAGCCTGCCGAGCCGCCATTTGTCTCCCGGCCTCCTTCTCGCCCTGGTACTGCGCCCAGATCGTGTTGAATTCCATCTCGACCATTCCCGGGGGCACCGGGAAATCGTAACGCTCGGCGAGTTTGTCAAGGAGGGCCCGCTTGACGCGCTGACGAGCGACCGAATCGTAGTCGCGCTGCATGCGCTGACGCACCTCCTGGCGCAGTTCGGCCAGGTTTTCCAATCCGACCGCCTCGGCGAGCGAGTCGTCGATCGCCGCCGGCAGGCGCTGCTGCACCTCCTTCACCTTGACCTCGAATACCGCGTCCTTGCCGGCGAGATCGGGCGCGCCGTAATCGGCTGGAAATGTTACCCTGAGAGTGCGGTCTTCGTCCGCCCCGGCGCCGATCAGCTGATCCTCGAAACCCGGGATAAAGCGGCCCGCGCCAAGCTCGATCGAAACGTTCTCGCCCTTGCCGCCGGGAAATTCGACGTCGCCGAGCTTGCCCGCGAAATCGACGACGACCAAATCGCCGTTCTCGGCAGGCCGGTCGACCTTCTCCGCTTTCCGCTGCGACTCGGCGACCCGCTCGATCGCGCGGTCGACGTCCTCCTCGGGCACTTCGGCGACCACCCGCTCGATCCCAAGATTGCTGAAATCCGGCTCGGGCATGTCGGGCAGCAGCTCGACCGACATCTTGTACTCGAGATCGGCGCCCTCGGCGGCGGACACGATCTCGACGCGCGGAGGCAGAGCGGGGCGCAAATTCTGCTCGCGCATGGCCTCGGCCGAGCTGCCCTGCACCGCGCTCTCCAAAATCTCATGGCGAACCGCCGGACCGTACCGCTTGCGAAGGAGCGGCAGCGGGACCTTCCCGGGGCGGAAGCCGGGGATGCGCACCGATCGCCCAATCTCGCCAAGACGCCGGCTGATCCGGTCCTCGAGCTCATTGGCCGGTACGGTGATCTTGAATTCGCGCTTCAGCCCCTCGGCGCTGGTCTCGGTCACTTGCATTGCAGATTGCTCACCCTCTCAATTCATTCCCCGGCGCCGCGCGGCCGTCTCGGGTTGGGTCCCGGTGCCGCTGGTGCGGGCGGGGGGATTTGAACCCCCACGATTTTCATCGCTGGATCCTAAGTCCAGTGCGTCTGCCAGTTCCGCCACGCCCGCGCTGACCGGGCGGCGCCTCCGCGCCGGCGGCGGGTTCTAACATACTCGCCGGACCGAACATAGCCGAGCCGCCGGGCGATCTCGGCATGCTCCGTTTTCAGGCGGCCCGCGCCAGACCGCGCACCGCCGAGGAGGCGGCGACCCGGCCTTCGTCCCGATAGGCCTCGTGATTGGCTTCGATATCGCCGAGCCGGTAGAGGTAATTGACCATCATGCCAGCGGATTGCTGCAGACCTTTCGGCGAGCGGTCGCCGAGCCAGTCGAGCTGCTCTACACGGGCGCCGTTGCTCAGATGGAAATGCGCCACCGGGTCGAGCGCCCGCCCTGACGGCGCACGCGCACGTAACAGATAACGTGCAGCGAGGCGCAGCAAAGGCTCGCGCAGCGCCGCGGCGATCCTCGCATCATCGACCCATTCCGGCCGGTCGAGCAGGTCGAGCAGGGCGTGGTCGCCATCGGGCGCGCCGATGCCGCCGCTGACCGCGTCGACCGTTTTCGCCTCGTTCGGCAGCAATAGTGAGCCGCGTTCCGCCTCGGCTTTGAGCCAGGCCCGGAACCCCGGCAACGGCGACAGGGTAGCGAAAGTCTTGAGGCGCGGCAGTTCGGCCGCGAGCGCATCGACCACCCGCTTGATCAGAAAATCGCCGAAGCTGATCCCGACCAAGCCGCGCTGGCAGTTCGAGATCGAATAGAAGATCGCGGCGTCCGCAGCTTGCGGGTTGCCCATCGGCGCCGTTTCATCGAGCAGGGCGCCGATATTGCCGGCAATGCCCGAGACCAGGGCCACCTCGACGAAGATCAACGGCTCGTCCGGCATGCGCGGATGGAAGAAAGCGAAACAGCGGCGGTCGGCTTCGAGCCGGTTCTTCAGATCGGTCCAGCCGCGGATCTCGTGCACCGCCTCGTAGGCGATCAGCTTTTCTAAGAGCGAAGCCGGCGCGTCCCAAGTGATCCGGCGCAATTCGAGAAAGCCGATATCGAACCAATTGGCGAGCAGATCGCGCAAATCGTCGGCAAGCCCCCGCAACACGGGCTCGCCATTAGCAATTGCGATCAGCTCGGCACGGCGATCGACAAGGAATTTGACGCCTTCCGGAAGCGCGTTGAACTGGCGCAGCAGCGTGACGCGCGGCGGCAGCAGCGCGGCACGCAACGCGCGCTCGGCGGCGATGCGCTCGCTCAGCTCCCCGGCCTCAGCCAGCGCAGCGCAGCAGCGGTCGACGGAGCCGTGGTCGGTATCAAATTCGCTCGCGAGGAGGCGCAGGAAGCGTTCGCGCCCGGCGTTGTTCAACGCGAGATAGGTGCGGCCGAGCTCGGCGGCCCGTGCCCGGCTCGTCACTTCGCCGCCGCGGCCGTCAAGGCAGCTCAGCATCTGCTGCCTCAGTCGCGCAACATCGTCGTCGGGCAGATCGGGACGCGGCGCGCCCGACAGGACTCCACGCGCCGACAACGCGATCTCGCGCCAGGCGCTGCGCAGATTGGCCAGCGTGCGGTCGAAAACGCCATCGAGAAAGCCGGCGCCCGAGGAACGGTCGCTCATCTGCGGCCCACGGTCAGTGAAGCGAGAGACGAAGCTCATACCGAGCCCTACCCTGCAGCGCCAGTCTTTAGCGCGGTCAATGCGGTGGGCAGCGCCTCGACGAGATCCTCGGCAATCAGGCCCGGTCCGAACCGGCGCGCGGCGTCGGCGTGCAGCCACACCGCTGCGGCGGCCGCGTCGAACGGCGGCATGCCCTGGGCCAGCAGGCCAAGCACCATGCCGGCCAGCACATCGCCCGAGCCGGCCGTCGCCAACTCAGGCGGCGCACCCGGGCTGATAGCGGCCCGGCCATCGGGGGCGGCGATCACGGTGTCATTGCCTTTCAGCAGCATGACCGCGCCGCTTAACCGCGCGGCCCGGCAGGCGCGCTCCAGCTTGCTGCCAGAGACATCAACTAGGTTGGCGAACAGCCTGGCGAACTCCCCTTCATGCGGGGTTAACACACTAGGCGAGCGAATCGCGCCAAACAGAACCTCTGCGTTATCGGCAAAGCTGGTCAGCGCATCCGCATCGAGCACGGCGCGCTTTTCCGCCGCGAGGATCGCCAGCACTTTGTCGCGCGTGTCATCGCCAACCCCCGCGCCGGGGCCGATTAAGGCCGCGTTGCGCCGCGGATCGGCCAGGAGCGCGCGGAACGCGTCCAGCCCGCCCGCCGGCTGAACGATGATGCCGGTCAGTGCGGCGGCATAGATCGGGAACGCCGTTTCGGGCGCGGCCACCGTGACAAGGCCCGCACCGAGCCGCGCCGCGGCCCGGGCCGCGAGGCGCGCCGCCCCGGTCATCACCGCCCCGCCGGCAACGAGAGCGTGCCCGCGAGTGTATTTGTGGCTCTCCGGCAACGGCCACGGAAAATTATCGCGCCACCAATCCGGATGATTGGCCGCGACCTTGGGTTGGATGTCGCCGAGCACGGCATCGGAGATGCCGATCGGCGCGACCAAGGTCTCGCCGCAATAGCTGCGCCCGGGCAACAAGAGATGGCCGGGCTTGCGCCGAAAGAAGGTAACGGTCAGCGCCGCCTTGGGGGCGATGCCCAAGACAGCGCCGCTCGCGCCATCGACACCGCTCGGGACATCGACCGCGATTACCGGCAGGCGGGCCGAGTCGACCGCGGCGATGACATCGCGCGAGACGCCCTCGATCGGCCTGGCCAGCCCGGCGCCGAACAGCGCGTCAATGACGAGCCCGGCATCGCGGATGACCGCCCGCGCTAACGGCTCGACCGGGCCGGTCCAACGAGCGGCCGCGGCGGCGGCATCGCCTTTCAGCGCCTCTTGCGCCCCGAGCAATGCGACCCGCACCGGCCAGCCCCGCTCGGCCAATATCCGCACCGCGACAAATCCGTCGCCGCCGTTGTTGCCGGGCCCGCATAACACCAGGGCTTTCTGCTTCGGCCAGCGGCGCGACACGGCGTCGGCCACCGCGCGGCCGGCATTTTCCATCAGCACAATGCCGGGAATGCCGCCGGCGATCGTCAGCCGGTCCGCCTCGCCCATCTGGTGCGGCGTCAGCAGCGCGTGCCGTTTCCAGCCGGCGGAAAGTTTGCTCATTGCCGGCAAGACGTGGGGAGGACCGCGAGGCCCGCAAAGGCCGCCTTACTCATGAGGCGGAAGTCATGCCTGGTTTCATCCCGGCAGCGAGCTCGGCAACGGCGCGCGCGATCATTCGGTCGCATAGCCGGAGAGGGGCAGACATTGACGACATCTTAATGTCCGATCTTGAAAACAAAGCATTTACGAAGCATATTCGGCCGCCTTCCGAGATACGCCGGCGAACAATGCGATCACGAGCCATCGAGCTCAGGCGGGCCATCGCCGTTCGCACCGAGGCTGCTGTGCTTAAGACAGGACACCCGCAATGAGTACCTTCGCGCGTACGGAGCGACCCGAGTGGCACCAATCGTCGACGCCGTCCTTGGCAGCGGCGGAGGCGGCCACCGCAGCCAAGGATTGGGTTCGGGCGGGCGCGCTTTGGGAAGAGTTGTGCGGTCATTTTCCGCACGATCCGCAGTACTGGGCCAAGGCGGGCGAGGCCTATTCCGCCGCGTCGATGTTCGAAAAGGCCGAGCAGTTGCTCGGCGAAGCTGCCGCCCGGTTCCCCGACGATGTGTGGGTAGGCTATTGGCGCGCCATTAACGCACGCCGCGCGGGTAATTGGGCAGAGGCTCTGCAGCGCTCTGAAAAACTGATCGAGACGGCACCCGATTTTTGGCCGGCCTGGGTCGAGTCGGCGGACGCGCTTAACGCGCTCGGTTATCGCGCTGAAGCGAATACGCGGCGGCAGGAGGCCGGCGACCGCTTTCCCAACGAGTATTGGCCCAGTTACGGCATCGCGCGGGCGGAGGCGAGCGCCAGCGCCGCCGAAGAGGCGGTGCGCATCTGGTCCGAATTGCTGGAACGGTTTCCGGCGCAACCGACCGCCGTTCAGGAGCTCGAGGCCGCCAATCGGCGCCTGTCGCAGCGCGGCGCAGACCGGTCATCCGGTACAGGTCCGATGTCGTCATCGCGCAAGGGCGGGAGCTCGATCGTCCTGCCCGTCTCAGATTTCGAGTATCGTTGTCCCGTCGATCTGCGAGTTACCGATGCGCGCCCTCGGCGGGTCATGGTGATTGGCTCGTGCCTGAGCACCTCCTGGCCTCAGATCCTGGAGAACCGCTATCCGGGCTGTATCGCCGAACACTTCCTGGTGAACAATGCCACGGTGCTTCCGGAAGAGACGCCGCACCCGCCGGGGGAGTACGATTTTCACGTCGTGCAGATCCCCCTGCGCAAGCTGATGCGGGAGCACGAACATTTCGATCTCTCCAATTCCGATCCGGCCGACTTCGAGCGCCTCTTCGACACGGTGCGCGAGCGTCTGTCGGAGGCGCTTGCGGAATACATGCGCTGGAACCAGGCGCACGGGATATTGACCTTTGTCTGCAACTTCCTGGCGCCGCAGCAGAACCCGATGGGGCGCCTGCTGCCGCGCTACGATCTGCGGAATTTCGTCTACTTTATCGAGAAGCTGAACGAAGCCCTCGGGCAGGAGCTGCAGCAATACAAGAATGCCTACCTTTTCGATCTCGATCAGATCGTCAGCACGTACGGCCGCCGGTGGATGCAGGACGACGCGGTGTGGATCCTGACGCATGGCGCGGCATTGAGCGCTTCCGACTGGGAGGAGGACCGCAACCGCCTCGAGCCCGTCGAGAAGGTGACCGCCTATTACCCGATGCAGACACACGATTTCGTACTGCACATCTGGACCGAGCTGCTGGCGATGTACCGGACGATCCGGCAGACCGACATGGTCAAGCTGGTGCTGGTCGACCTCGACGACACGCTATGGCGGGGCGTGGCCGCGGAAGAAGCTGAGGTATCCAGCGTGTCGCGCGAGGGCTGGCCGCTCGGCTTTGTCGAAGCGCTGATATTTCTGAAGCGGCGCGGCATTCTGCTCGGCGTCGTGTCGAAGAACGACGAGGAGCGCGTCCTTAAACTGTGGCGGCAGATCTATGGCGATCTGATCCGGCCCGAAGACTTCGCTGTCAGGAAGATCAATTGGCGGCCAAAGGCCGACAACATCGAGGAGATCCTCGCCGAGGTGAACCTGCTGCCGAAGAGCGTCGTCTTTATCGACGACAACCCGGTCGAACGCGCCGCCGTCAAGGCCGCCTTCCCGGACATGCGGGTGCTCGGGCCCAACCCCTATCTATGGCGCCGCATCCTTTTGTGGGCGCCGGAGACACAGGTCGCCACAATCACCGCCGAGTCGGCGGCGCGCACCGAAATGGTGCAAAAGCAGGTTGAGCGCGAAACGCAACGCAAACGGCTCAGCCGCGCAGAGTTCCTGGCCTCCCTGGAGGTGCGCGCGTCCCTCTCCGAAATCGCGTCAACGTCGGACGGCCGTTTCGCGCGGGCCATCGAGCTGATCAACAAGACCAATCAGTTCAACACGACTGGGAAGCGTTGGACGCAGCAGGAAATCTCCGGCTTCCTCCGCGACCGTGGCCGCTGCTTCGTGCTCGAAGTCACCGACCGCTTCACCACTTACGGAATCGTCGGCGTGCTGCTCGTGCGCGGCAATGACATCACACAATTCGTGATGAGCTGCCGCGTCGTCGGGATGGATGTAGAGATCGCCGCGGTCGCCGGCGTGCTGGAGGCGCTCGCGGCGCGAGGCTCGGTAGAATGCGGCGCAGCGCTGATACACACATCGGCCAACCTTTTGTGCCGCGATCTGTGGGAACGGTGCGGCTTTTTCGCGATTGAGGCAGAGAATTACCATCGCGCCTCCGACCTGGCGCTCGCCGTACCCCCCCACATCACGCTGCAGCTCGACATCGCGGAGCAGCCGGCGCTATCCGCGGCCGAGTGAGCGGTGTTCGGCCATCCGCCCGCAGATTTCTTTAGGTTAGGCCTCAAGTGAGTTCTGCCGCCGAAACTTTGCTGCCCGCGGCCGGCCCGGAGGGCGCGGCGCGCGGCCGTCCTGCGGGTTTCGCAAGACCGCCGGGCCCGGGCCGCACGCGCGCATGGTTCCTGACGATCGGACGATACGCGGCCGCCGCGCTGTTCGTCGCCGCCGCGATCGCGATCGCGTTGCTGCTGCAGGAATGGGGGGTGGACCTCTTCCTGTTCTCTTTTTATGCCGCGGTGGTCGGCGCCGCCTGGATCGGCACCGGTCCAGGCTGTCTCGCGGTGGTTCTGTCCGTGGTCGCCGTGCAGTATTTCTTCACGCCGCCGGAATGGAGCTTCGAGGTCGCGCCGGAGGACGTGCCCTTCACCGGCACGTTCGTGATCTGCGCTGTCATGACCCTCGCCTGGAGCTGGCAGCGCAAACGCACCGAGCGCACGTTGCAGGAGGCACGCGACACGCTCGAGGAAATGGTCGAGCAGCGCACCATTGAACTGGTCGCGACCAACGCCGCCTTGAAGAGCGAAATTGCCGAACGCCTAGCGGCGGAAGAGGAATTGCAGCGCAGTGAGACTCTGCTGGCGCAAGGCCAGAAGCTGAGCCGAACCGCGAGCTGGACCTTGCAGCCCGCGACCGGCGAGATGCGCTGGTCGGCCGAGCTGTTCCAGATATTCGGCACCGACCGCGCTGACGCAACGCCTTCGCTGCGATTGTTCCGCGACAGGGTGCATGCCGACGACCGCGCCCGCTTCGACGCAGCAATGGCGATGGCGATCGAAGCCAGCACGAATTTTTCCTGCGACGTCCGGATCGTCGGTCCCGGCGGAGCCATCCGGCGTGCACAGGCTCTCGGCGAAGTCCAGGCCGACCCAAGCCGCGACAAAGAAGTGATCGGCACGGTTATCGACCTGACCGAACGCAAGCACACCGAGCAGGCCTTGCACGATGCCGAGGCCGAACTGGCCCGGACGTTGCGCCTAGCCACGGTGGCCGAACTCGCCGCCTCGATCGCCCATGAGATCAACCAGCCTCTCGCCGCGATCGTCGCCAATGCCGGCGCCTGCGTGCGCTCGCTGGCGCGCCACCCGCCGGCGCTGGACAACGCGCGCGAGGCGGCCGACTGCATCGCCAGCGACGGCGCGAGGGCCGGCGATGTCATAGCGCGCATTCGTGCCTTGCTCAGCAAGGAGGCGCCGCACCACGCTCCGGTCGACATCAATGCCATCATCGGCGATGTCATCGAGCTGTTGCGTGCCGCGCTGGACCGGCAACGCATCGCGATCCGCACCGATTTGACGGCATCCCTCCCGCTCGTGATGGGCGATTCCGTGCCGTTGCAGCAGGTACTCGTCAACCTGATCACCAACGCCGCCGAAGCCATGAGCGAGGTTGTCGACGGGCCACGCTACCTCACGATCCGCTCGGAAAACGGCACCGCGCAAACGGTGCTCGTCAGCGTCGAGGACAACGGGATCGGTCTCGACGCAGAGGACATCGATCGCATCTTCGACAGCTTCTACACGACAAAGCCGGGCGGGATCGGGGTCGGGCTGTCGATCAGCCGGTCGATTATAGAGGCGCATGGCGGCCACTTGTCTGCGTCGCCGCTGCTGCCGCATGGCGCACGCCTCTGCTTTACGTTGCCCGTCGGCAAGGCGCCGTCTCTGCAAGAGCGCAACCCATCGCCGCATTCGCCCCTCCGCGCCAACCGGCCCGTCCCGACGAGCGCTAAACCAAAGTCTCCGCGGCGCTGATCCTTGTTGCTATCCCGCTATCCCCGCGCTCCATCGAACCGTCGCGGCGAGCCGTCTAGTCTCGACGGCTGGACCCTACCGGGCCGCTGGCCGATGGAACCACTGATCTCGATCGTCGATGACGACGAGCCCGTGCGGGAGGCGCTGCGGCGCATTCTTGTCTCGCACGGCCTTGCGACCGCGGTTTTCGCCTCCGGACAGCAGCTTCTTGCGTCGGACCAGCTGCCGGAGATGTCCTGCCTGATCGTCGATGTTAAAATGCCGGAGATGAGCGGGCTGGCCCTGCACCACCGGCTGGTGGCGGCCGGACATCGTATCCCGACGATCCTGATCACCGGCGGTCCGACGACGGGCGGCCGCGAACGGGCCCTGGCGGAGGGGGTCTTGTCGTATGTGCCGAAACCCCTCAGCGAGGAAACGTTGCTCGATAACGTACGAATGGCCCTCGCGCGAAGCGCCGCGGAAAACGGCAACGGCGCGTCTGGATCGCGTGCCGCAGCGCCGGGCGAGACCAGCCAAGCGGGCAGTCAAGCCGGCAGTGGTGATCTGATGGCGCGGCGCCCGCAGCCGACACTGCATCTGAAACGGCTGGAAGCAGAATCGATCGCGATCCTGCGCGAGGTTGCCGCGGAGTTTCGCAACCCGGTGCTGATGTATTCGATCGGCAAGGATTCGAGCGTCCTGCTGCATCTCGCAGGCAAGGCCTTCCATCCGGCGAAGCCACCCTTCCCGCTCCTGCACATCGATACGACGTGGAAATTTCGCGAGATGATTGCGTTCCGCGACGAGACTGCGAACCGGCTCGGGCTCGATCTGATCGTGCACGTCAATCAGGAGGGCGTCGAGCGCGGCATCGACCCGATTGCCTCGGGTTCGGCATTGCACACGCAAATCATGAAGACCGAGGCGTTGAAGCAGGCGCTCGACAAATACGGGTTCGACGCGGCGATCGGCGGCGCACGGCGCGACGAAGAAAAGAGCCGCGCCAAGGAGCGGATCTTCTCGTTCCGCAATCCCGGCCATGCGTGGGATCCGCGCCAACAGCGGCCCGAACTCTGGCGGCTCTACAATACGCGGCTGCGCCCGGGTGAATCGATGCGGGTGTTTCCGCTGTCGAACTGGACCGAGCTGGATGTCTGGCAATACATCGAAGCCGAGAGCATCGATGTGGTGCCGCTGTATTTCGCGAAGCGGCGCCCGGTCGTGCAGCGGGGCGGCGTATGGATCATGGTCGATGACGACCGCCTCCCGCTAGAGCCGGGCGAGGCGCTGGAATTGCGCCAGGTCCGCTTTCGCACGCTCGGCTGTTATCCGCTGACGGGAGCGATCGAATCGGAAGCCGCAACGGTCGCGGACATCATCGCCGAACTGCGCCACGCGAGCCGCTCCGAGCGGCAGGGACGGCTGATCGACAGCGATTCCGAGGCGTCGATGGAGCGCAAAAAGCGCGAGGGTTATTTTTAATGCCGGAGGACGCAATTGCGCGGCCGGGCGCGACCGAGCGGAGTCTGTTGCGCTTTCTGACCTGCGGCTCGGTCGATGACGGCAAATCGACGCTGATCGGGCGGTTGCTGTTCAACGCCGAGCTGGTGCTGGCGGACCAGATGGAAGCGCTGGAGCGGGAATCGCGGCGCTTCGGCACGACCGGCGGCGACATCGATTTCTCGCTATTGCTCGACGGGCTCGAAGACGAGCGGCAGCAGCGCATCACGATCGATGTCGCCTACCGGTTCTTTGCGACGCCGCGGCGCTCGTTCATCGTCGCCGACACGCCAGGGCACGAGCAGTACACGCGCAACATGGTGACCGGCGCCTCGACCGCCGATGTGGCGGTGTTGCTGGTCGATGCGCGCAAGGGTGTTCTGACGCAAACCCGGCGGCATTCGCTCATCTGTTCGCTGCTCGGCATCCGCCATGTCGTTCTGGCGGTCAACAAGCTCGATCTCGCCGGCTACGACCGCGCGGTGTTCGACCGCATTACGGAGAATTATAGCGCCGTCGCGGCCGGGCTTGGTTTCGTGTCGTTGGCGATGATCCCGATTTCGGCGCGCGAGGGCGACAACATCACCGAGCGCTCGCCGAACATGCCATGGTACGAGGGCCCGAGCCTCCTCGAATATCTCGAGACCGTTGAGGTCGAGGATGGTGCGGCGGGCCGGCCCTTCCGGTTCCCGGTGCAGTGGATCAACCGCCCTAATTTGGATTTCCGCGGCTTTTCCGGGACTGTCGTAGCGGGCTCGGTGACGCCGGGCGACCCGGTCGTAGTGATGGGCTCGGGCCGCCAATCGCGCGTCAAGGAGATTGTGACTTTCGACGGAACTCTGCCGCGCGCCGCTACCGGCGACGCCGTGACGCTCACCCTTGAAGACGAGATCGACATCTCGCGCGGAGACCTGCTCGTGGCGCCGCAGGAGCGCGCCGAGTTTGCCGACCAATTCGCCGCCACGCTCGTCTGGATGAAGGAGGAGAGCCTTATACCAGGCCGCTCCTATTGGCTGAAGCTTGGCACCCGCACCGTCGCCGCAACGGTGACCGCCATGAAATACCGCATCGATGTCGATAGCGGCGCCCATCTCGCCGCCCGCGGCCTCAGTAGCAACGAGATCGGCTTTTGCAACATCTCGACCGCGACTCCGATCGCGTTCGATCCGTATGCGGCCAATCGCGACACCGGCGGCTTCATCCTGATCGATCGTTTCACGCAGGAGACCGCGGCCGCAGGAATGATCGCCTTCGCCTTGCGGCGCGCCAGCAACATCCACTGGCAGGATTCAACCGTGACGCCGCGGCAACGGGCCGAGCTGAAGGCGCAGCAGCCTGCCGTGTTGTGGTTCACCGGGCTGTCGGGCGCCGGTAAATCGACCATCGCCAACCGGGTCGAGCAGAAACTGGTGGCGCTCGGCTGCCATACGATGCTGCTCGACGGCGACAATGTCCGGCATGGGCTCAACCGCGATCTCGGCTTCACCGACACCGACCGGGTCGAGAACATCCGGCGGGTCGGCGAAGCGGCCCGGCTGATGTGCGAGGCCGGGCTCGTTTCGATCTGCGCGTTCATCTCGCCGTTTCGCGCCGACCGCCAGATGGCGCGCGACATCGCCGCGCCGCATCCGTTCATCGAGGTGTTCGTCGACACGCCGATCGAAGAATGCATGCGGCGCGATCCGAAGGGCCTCTACGCCAAGGCGCGCACCGGCGCGATCCCGAACTTCACCGGCATCGACTCACCCTACGAGCCGCCGGAAACGCCGGAAATTCGTCTGCTGACCGTTGACGCCGATGTTGAAGCGTTGTCAGACCGGCTGATCGAGGAACTGCGCCAGCGACATATCCTGGCCTGATCGCCCGCGATCAGGGTGCGCCAACGCGATCTGGGGTGGCGCGCATCTTTTTTTCCGATTGGGGCTGAGCGGCTCAAAAGAACCCCCGCTGGAAGCGGGGGCAAGTAAAGGGGAGACCGGTTCCTATGGGCAGGTTCCGACTCCGCCTGGGCTTATGATCCAAAAAGTACAAGCGATCTTTAACAATTGTTAACTGTTACGGGAATTTCCACCAGATACGGCGGGGTCGGCCTATTGCTTGGCGGATCGGTTGACGATCTGCACTTGCAGCCCTTCGAGCGGATCGTTGCTGGCCGGAGACCGGCATGGCGCGCCGTTTCGCGCCGGGCCCGAAACCGCACCGGATTGGAAGTAGCCGGAGTACTCGCAATCGAAGCGGGCGCCAGCGACACCGGCCTTCTGCCGCACCGCGAAACCGAGGAGCGGAATGTTCTTGCCGCTCGTGCCGCACATCGAGCCGCTCGGCAACCATGCCGTCTCGACGCCGCTGGCGCTCAGCCCCTTGTATTCAATCGCCGCGGCAGCGAGCTCGTTAAGCGGCAGGATCGTGAAAGCCTCGACCCATGCTCCAGGCCCGATCCGGCCGACCCAGCCCGGCTCCAGAAAATACACATCGCCGCGGCCGCGGATGTGCAGGACGATCTCAAGGCTGACCTCGCCGGCGCGACCGGGTTCCCGCTGCAAGTCGAACGATACGGTCCGGATCGGAACCTCCTTCGGAGCATCGAGACGCCGGATCGCCAGCGCGAGAGGCGGACCGGAAGGATCGCGCCCGAGATAGGCGGTGATGAGCGCAGCTCCGCCACCGGCCGGCGAGCGGACGAACACGGTATCGGATCGCCCCCCGAGCCATGCGCCCAGCTGGCCTGCGGTGCTGGTGATCTCGACCGCAGCGCCTTTGGCGGCATCGACGGCGGAGATGTGCACGGCCGGGAGCTCGAGCCCCGCCGCACTGCCGTGCCAGGGAGTGGCTCCGGTGAGGCTGAACGCGAAAAGGCCGGTATCGAGGTTGACGAGGCGGGCGACGACAGCCGGCGCAGCGGAACCCGCCGCTGCGGCTTCGGCGTCTTGCTCTGGCATCGTCAGGCCGACACGGGCTGGCGCGCCGCGGCGCGCCGCTGACGCCGGCGCGGCGCCGCCGGCGCAGTTGGAGCTGATCCGCCGGTCAACCGCCGGATCAGCTCCAGATGCGCCGGCAAGCACACGGTCTTCAGATCATAGCGCGCCAGAACGTGCTCGCGGGCTTTGGCACGGACCCGTGACGAAGCGGCAGGCTTCTGAAGCACCGAGCAGATCCGGTTGGCGAGTCCCTCCGCGTCAAAAAAGTCGACGAGATACCCATTCCCGCCGTCGATTGCCTCTTCAACCGGTGGCGTGCGCGAACCGACCACGACGCAGCCCGCCGCCATCGCTTCCAGCAGCGACCAGGACAGAACAAACGGATATGTCAAGTACACATGCGCGGAGGATAACTGCAACACTGCGAGATATTGCTGATACGGGAGCCAACCGACAAAGTGGACGCGGTTCATATCGAGCCGGCCTTCCAGCTCGTTGAGCATGTATTCGCGCCAGTTCGCAGCCTGGTCCGGCATGCGGCCATAGCTGACGCCGTCGCTGCCGACGATGATGGCGCGCGCGTTGGGCCGCCGTTCGAGAACCCGGGACAACGCCCGCATGAAAATATGAAACCCGCGATAGGGCTCAAGATTGCGGGCGCTATAGGTAACCACCTCGTCGCCTGCCGCAAACGACAGGCCGCTGCGCAGCCATAGCCGAGCGGTCGGTTCAGGACGGACTACATCGGTGTCGATCCCCTCGTGGATCACGCTGATGCGGTCACGATGGATCGTGGGATATTGGGCGCGCTGCCATTCGGTCGGCGTCTGGCCCCAATCCGCGGCATCCAGGCTCAACAGATTGATCGTATTGCGTACCCGGATGCGTGTGGGATCGAACGCCGCGGGCGGGAATTCCGGATCGAAATCGAGATCGGAACCGGCGACCCGATAAAAAAATTCGAAGTAACCGAGCAGCGGCGCCGACGGCCAGACGTCTTTCACGAACAGAACTTCACCCCAGCCGCAATGGCCGATCATGATGTCGGGAGTGAAGCCCTCACGCTTGAGTCCTTCGCAAAGCCGGGCAACCGCCAGCCCGTTCATGACCCCCATCTCCACCTCCTGCAGGTGGGGCGGGATCGCGCCCGAAGGCGGCAACGGCAAGTATTCGAGAGTGCGAATGCCGGGGATTTCGCGGCCGCGCCGCTGCGTGACGAATATCACATTGTGGCCGGCCTGCTGGAGATGCCGGACCAGGTGCAGATATTGCCCGGGAAAGTATTGATGGACGAACAGGAACTTCATCGGCCGGAGCAACAGCGGAAATTCGGGCGAGCTTTGTACGGCAACGGGGTGGCGATCGCGTTAATCCGCCGCGGGAGCCTTCTCGGCCTCCGACGACCGCTCGAGGATGCGGATATTGATCGCCTCCAGCGGGTCGTCGGGAGTTGCGGCGCGACAGGGCTGACCGTTGCGCTGCGGCGCAGAGACCCCTTCCGAAAAGAACGAGCCTTGATAGACGATGTCGAACCGGCTCGACAGATGCGGTGCAAGCCGCACCGCGAAGCCGATCAGCGGCAGCCGGCGGCCGCGCGTGCCGCACAGCAGTCCGCCCTGTACCCACTGGGTCTCCCCTCCCCGCGGCAGAAAGGCCTTGAACTCGATCTCGCCCGGCGCAATCGCCTCGAGCGGCCGGATGCTGAAGGCCTCGATCCGCAGCTTGCGGCCCAGCGCGCCGACCCAGCCACGTCCGGGAAACAACCGATCGCCGGCGCGCTCGATGTGCAACAGGATTTCCGTCGGCACTTCGCGGCCCTGGCCGCCCGCCGCAACGGTTCCGCCGCCGGCCGCGACGGAAGCGGTCGCAGTTCGGTCTTCGCCGGATGGAGCAGGGTCATCGAGACGGCGCAAGTCGAGGGCCAGCGGTATCTCCGATTGTCCGGCACCACCGTAAGCGGTAACGATCACATGCCCGCCCCCGGCCGGCGAACGGATGATCACCGTCCCGCCCTCGCGCCCGAGCCACGGCCCGCGCCGCGGAAAGGAAGCCACGATTGCGGGCCCGCCGCCATCTTCGACAAAGGGCGTCGCAACCTGCGCCGCTGGAAACTGCATGCCGGAAACCGCCGCCGACGCGCCGCCGATCTCGCCGATCCGCAACGAGTAGAGCCCCTCATCCACGGCAACCATGCGGACCGCGGTCACCGCAACCGGCTGCACCCCATCATCCGCCGGCTTCGCCGCGGAAACCTGGGGATCGGCGCGGACCCGCCGCCCCTTGTGGGCCGGCGGGGGTGCGGCGCCGGCCCGGCGAGATGTGGCCGGCTTTCCTGCTTGGGCTCGTGTCCTCATAACCCTAAATTTCCCGTTCCCGTGACCCGTGAGAGGAAGTCAGCACCCCGGCCGGGTCACGCACCCGCACTGTTGTTCCTTCTAAAGGCGGCGCCTGTGGTGTCTTCGGGTCATCACAAGGCCGCCTCGGGCGAGCCGGGCGGCTCCGTCACCGAACGCCAAGATGCCCGGCGTTTGTCGCAGGAGGGCGTCGGGAGTGTCAACGCCATCGCTGGATATTCCACACTTCGCTCTGCGGCGGTCGGATCGAGAACGCCCGCCGCCGCTTGGCATGTTTTTTGTTAGTAATTGTTTAGGTCCGGGCGTCCGCAACCCGCGGCGCCGATCCGGGCCGGGATTGCCGGATCGTTTCCGGACCTCGCTCCCGGACCAGCGTCACGCCGCCGAAGGCAACTCAAAACGTGCCGGCGCTGCAGAATTTCCAATTGCCGCCGTTCGCGGCGTAGAGTAGCGCATAGCGCTTGTCATCGGCATGCGACACGACGAGCATGAAGCGGTCGCCGGTGCAGGGGTCCGCGGCTGCCTGGGGGGCAGGCATTTTTTTCAGCGCTGCACAATTTGCGACCGCCGCAGGCACGCCCTGCGCTGCCGCGAGGCGACTTCCGCCAGCCACGACGTAATAATTTGCCGGCGCGCCGTTCTGAACGCTGGCGCGCAGTTCGAGACGCGCGAAACGCGAGTGGTAGATGCCCGCGCCCTGCTCGCCATCGGCCGCACCGGCCGGCACCGGGCGAAAGGCGAGAGCGGCACAAGACGGAGCGGACGTGCCGGCTGCGGCTTGCGCGTGAGCGAGTTTGGCCGCGGCCCATTCCGGCACGGCAACGAAGCTGAAAACAGCAGCAAAAACAACACCGGCAACGATCGCGATCTTCATGCTCGTGGTTTTCCCCCGTCCGTCGGGGCCTTGCATCCGCTGCCCGCTTATAGCTCGCGCCGAGAGCGGGCGCTAAGCTGGCGGGTGCGCCGCGGCATCCCCGCGGCCGAGGTCAGGACTTGCGCCATTGTGACCGAGGCAGCGGAGGTCCGGTATTGGCGCTGGCGCGGCAACTCCGGGGCGTTATCATCTGAGCGATTCGGACAAAGCCGCACGGCCCCATCCGCGGCTGCAAGGCGGCGCCGGTGGTGGGTCTCTATCATTCTCGTCATAGCGTCGTTGTTCGTCGCCGAGCCGGCCCACGCGGCGACGCTCGCGCTGGTCTTGGCGATCGACGTCTCGGAGAGCGTATCTTCCGAACGCTATCTGTTGCAGCACGAGGGAATCGCCCGGGCTTTCGAAGCGCCGTTGCTCCTCGATGCAATCGCCGCGGCGCCGGGCGGCATCGAAGCCCTCGTCCTCGAATGGTCCGATCCGGACAAGATCGCAATCACGGTCGGCTGGACGCGGATCGCGAGCCGCGGGGCGGCAGGTGCGTTCGCCGCCTCGGTGCGCCGGACACAGCGGACCTCGAACGGGCTCACCGCGATCGGGTCGGCGATGCTGGCCGCCGCCGCGGCCTTCGACCATCTGCCGGAGCCGGCCGGCCATCGGGTGATCGACATCTCAGGCGACGGCATGGCCAATTTCGGCGTGCCGCCGGTCGCCGCGCGCGACACTCTCGTCAGCAAGGGCATCACGATCAACGGATTGGCGATCCTCAGCGAAGAGCCCTGGCTCGACGAGTACTATCGCAGCAATGTGATCGGTGGCCCCGCCGCGTTCGTGCTCGTCGCCAAAGGCTACGACAGCTTCGCCGACGCGATCCTGCGCAAGCTCGTGCAGGAGGTCGCGAGCCTGCCTGCGGCGAACGACGTCGAAAGGCGCTAACTCAGATGCAGTAGGTGCGCAGCGGCGGGAAGCCGTTGAACCCGACCGATGCGTAGCTCGCCGTATAGGCGCCGGCCGCGAGGATCTCGACCTTGTCGCCGACTTCGAGCCCGAGCGGCAGGCGATATTCGGTCGCCTCGTACAGAATATCGGCGCTGTCGCAGGTCGGACCGGCCAGGATCACCGGACCCGACGGCCCACCGCGCGCGGGTGCTTCGATGCGGTACTTGATGCTCTCGCCGGCCGTCTCTGCGAGCCCGTTGAACTTGCCGACATCGAGATAGACCCAGCGCTTGCCGCCATCACCCTTGTCGGCGATCAGCACCACTTCGCTCTGGATGAGCCCGGCATCGCCGACCAGCGAGCGGCCCGGCTCGATGATGATCTCGGGCAACTGATTGCCGAAATGGCGGGTCAGCGCCGCCGTCACGGCCCGCGCGTACTGTTCGACATTCGATACGGGGCCGCGATACCGCGCCGGGAAACCGCCGCCGATATTGACCATGCGCAGGTTGATGTCGGCCTCGGCGAGCAAGCTGAACATCCGCGCGGCGGCGCCGATCGCGCCGTCCCACTGGCTGAGATCGGTCTGCTGCGAGCCGACGTGGAACGACACGCCGTAAGGATCGAGACCCCGCTCGCGGGCCTTGTGCAGCAACGTCACCGCCATTTCCGGCGTGCAGCCGAATTTGCGCGACAAGGGCCAGTCGGCGCCTTCGCACGACACCAGAATGCGGCAGAAGACGCGCGCACCCGCCGCCTGGCGCGCCAGCTTGTCGAGTTCGGCCTCGCTGTCGAAGGCGAAGAGCCGGATACCGCTCTGATACGCAAAGGCGATATCCCGCTCCTTCTTGATCGTGTTGCCAAAAGAGAGCCGTTCAGCGGCCGCGCCGTTTCCAAGGCACAGCGCGATTTCCGCCGGGCTCGCGACATCGAAGTGGGAGCCCTTCTGCGCCAGCATCGCGACGATCTCGGGCGCCGGGTTGGCCTTCACCGCGTAATAGACGCTGGCGATCGACAGATAACGGCACAACACATCATAGGCCTTCGCGATCACGTTGAGATCGACGACGAGGCACGGGGTCTCGGGCGAATTTTCGGACAGGAAACGTGCAATCTTTTGGTTCATCGGGGCTGGGAACCTTCCAAAAGCAGCTGAGCGCAACGGGTTGTCAGAACGACATCGACGATGCCGATTTCCGCTGCCGGCGGCAGAGGAGCTCCCTCGCCGAGAAGCGAGGGCGAGCCTGAACGCCGAGCGGCGCGGCCGAAGCCGTGCCGGGGCGCCGTGCTATCTCAAACTACTTGGATCGTTGGCCCGACTGCCCCGCCCACGCTGGCGGGTACCGCGGAGGACCGCGTCAGAGCAGGGCCCTACGGCCCTGACCGGGATTGCAACCATATCGACCTCCCTCTCGGGACCCGGCACCCCTTCAACGCTGGATGGGCCGGACTGCCAAAAAGGACGCGTTACGTCGTTGCATAACCACCAAGGGCCATAGGCACGTGCGAGTGCGTCAACGCGGCGATACATACGCGATGACCGCGCGAATGCAAGAGGGAAAATGCAGGGGAAAATGCGAGGCGCTGCCGCGCCGGCACATGCGCGCCCCGGAGCCAGCGATTCGTTAATTTTACCGAATAGGCCCGCCGGCTGCCGGTCGTGATGATCGATGAGGCCAACCTCGAAATAACACCGCCTAGAACTCGGCATTACAAGAAGCCGCTGGTCGGGACCTCGGCGATTACTGAGAACCAGGGGTATTGGCGAGGTTCTTAGGGGCAGCAATTGTCCGTCCCAAATGCGAGGCCCGACGGTGGACTGACGCGTCAGAAAATCGGGTTCTGATCAGCAGGTCTGAGCGACAATTCGGGCTATCGATGAGCTGGCGGAAATTGCGACATTTTAGCAACACTCGATGATGAATATCGACCTCAACTTAGATCGTGTCTCGGATTTACTTTGTGTTAACCGAAGGCCGTCAGGTTCTGCGAACCTTCAACCAGGTTGGTAGGTCTATGATGTTGAGCAAACGAAGCACATCGCGGACGCGAACCGCGAAGAAAAGCCCTTCGCGCCCGCGTCGCGCGAAGGCCACGGTACGGAAGACGATCCGGCGCGCCAAGCCGGCCCGCAAGACCGCGGCCACGAAGCGTCACACGGTCGCGAAGCGCCGCACGGTTGCCAAGCGCAGCACGGTTGCCAAGCGCAGCACGGCTGCGAAGCGCCGCACGGTCGCCAAGCGCCGGACTACTGCGGTTGCCAAGCGCCGCACGGTCGCGAAGCGTCACACGGTCGCGAAGCGGCGGACTGCGGTCGCCAAGCGCCGCGTCGCCGCGAAGCGCCCGATGTCGCATGCGCGTGCCGTGATGAACGGCAAGCGCCACGTGCGCAAGACGGTTCGGCGTGCGAAGCCGGCCCGCACCGCGACGGCGCGGACGCGGGTTGCCAAGCATCCGATTTCCCCGGTGCGGCGCGCCACCACGGCGCGGCGCAAGATCGTACGCGCCCGCAAGCCGGTGCGTAAGATCGCCGCGGCGAAGCCGAGCTTCATGGGCCCGCACTTCATGAACCGCGCGTTTTCATTCTGATCTGACGACGCCTACCAGTACAGACTACCAGTACAGTAACGACCTCGGCCCCGCCTCGGCGGGGCCGAGGCGTTTTTGAAACCGCCTTTTTTTGACGACTCAGTCGCCGACGGCACGGCTCTCGGCGATCGGAATCACCAGCCCCGGACGTTGCGCCGCCACCCGCTCCTGCGCCGCTTCGATGATCAGCCGCAACAGGTCCGGATAGCGCAGCCCAGCCATCTCAGCCATCAAATTGAGCTTCCCATCCCAGCACCAGCCGGGGTTGGGATTGACTTCGAGCAGCTTGATTTCGCTCGCATTGTCGGCGCGGAAGTCGAACCGGGCGTAATCGCGGCAGCCGAGCCGCTCGAACAGGATGTTGGCGTAATCGATCATCTTGCGCCGCGTGTCCTCATCGAGGCGCGCTTCGCGATAGGCGATCTGTGACCAATAGGGTGAATCCGGGATCCACTTCGACTCGTACGTCAACAGACGCGGCAGCGACGGGTCGAGCGACGAATAATCAACTTCGAGAACCGGCAGCACGCGGCAGTTCGATCCGGGATTGCCAATGATGCCGATGCTGTATTCAGGACCGGTCAGGAATTCCTGGATCAGGATCGGAACGCCCGGCAGTTGCTGGCGCAGATCGTTCAGATAGGCGATCGCCTGTTCCCAGGTATGCACCACCGCGTGCTGGGTGATGCCGATCGACGAGTCGCCGAAATTGGGCTTGATCAGGGCCGGGAACACACCCGACGGGATCGTCGCCGCGAGGTCGTCGGAATTGAAGTAGGTCTCGGCCGGCACCGGCACATCGACCCCTTCGGCGATGCCGCGCACCAGCGCCTTGTTATAGCACAGCCCAAGGCAGGCCGGCCCCGCTCCGGTGTACGGGATGTCGAGCATTTCGAGCAATGCCGGAACATGCATTTCGAGGAAGGCGTCGTTGTTGAAGCCTTCGTCGCACAGGTTCAGCACGAATTGCGGCCGGCGGGCCCGCAGATCCGCGAACAATGTCGCGTGATTGTCGAGATAACGGAAACGGTACTCCGGCAACGCGGCGAGGGCGGTCTTGAGGCGCGCCACGGTCTCGGCATCCTCCTCGTTGAAGCGGCCCTCGCGCTTTACCGGATCGGGCAGCCGCGGGTCGCCCATAATGACTGCGACCTCCGCGAACGGCACCGCGGGGCGCGCCAGCCCCTGGATGCGCCACGGCGCTTCGGCGGTCAGGAACAGCCGCTGCTCGACCATGCCGAGATCCTGATTGCGCGGGGAGTCCGGGGCCGCGACCGAGTGGAAGCGGAGATTGCCGAAGCCGGCTCGCTCCATCAGCGTCTCCATCCGCTCTCTCGAATAGAGCCGCTCGGCATAGAACTGATCGGCGATAACGCCGCGCTCGGCGTGCACGACGACCTCTCGGCTGATCAGCCGGTCGCCGTCCTCGGCGAGACCGCGCTCGCGGCAGACGAAATGGTTCTGATCGACCCATTCCCATGAGCGCGGCTCGAAATGCGACCGCATCCACTCGCCGTCCATCAGGTCCATGACGAGGACGCCGCCCGAGCCAAGCGACCGCTTCACCGCTTCGAGCACGGCCAGATCGTCTTCCGGACGGTCGAAATAGCCAAAGGAATTGCCAAGGATGCAGACGCAGTGAAATTCGCCGTCACCGAGCCGGAAGCGGCGCGCATCGCCTTCATGGAAGGAGACCTGCAGATTGCGCTGCCGGGCGCGCTTGCGGGCAAGCCGGATCAAATAGCGCGAGCGGTCAAGTCCGGTCACATACTGAAACCCACGACGCGCCAATTCCAGCGAGTGCCGGCCCTGGCCACAACAGAGATCGAGGACGCGGTCGTTGCGCTGAAGCCCGGCGCTGCGGATCAGGAGATCCACTTCCTGTTCGGTATTGCGGTCGTTCTCGACAATATCGCCGTCGGTCTCGAGGTAGAGGGAATTGAACAGCGTCCGCCACCATTCGGAGGGCAGGTGGCGCTCGAGATCCGATACCGGCCCCAGCGTACGCAGGCCGGAGCGATCAGGGCGGCGAGCCGCCGCGGCCGCATCACTGCGCGCCATCGCAGCTCGCACAAGATCGAGCTGGGCCCTGACGCTGGGACCGTTAGCCTTCTTCCCCATGTCCGATTGCCCCGCAGACATAAAAAAAGGACGGCGCCGAAGAGGACCGCCGAAAAGATCGGAATTGAGCAGCAAAGCGCCGGCGCGATCGCGGCCGTCCGGCCACTGGTGGCGGCGGCTCGGCGCTATCCTTTGCCGTGGATGCCGAGAGGACGCTGGCGACCATCGCTACTGCGCAGACCTGTGCAATACCTAGCCGTTTGCGTTTGCGTGCCGAATGCGCGAACGGCGCAAGCGGGCGAAAAGTTCGGGGCTATGCCGCCGCCTTTCAAGATGCTGAGGGTTAGCTCCGCCAACTATCGGGTAAAGTGCAAGAAATTGGCCGAAATGAGATGCTGGAAACCAGGTCGGAGCCTCGCTCCGGCAGCCTCCTTCTTGTCCGCGCCGGCGAATCGCGTGGCTCAGGGACCCGTTCGAAGCGGGATCGTCCCGACCCGACGTCCTGTGGCAAGATCGAGAATGAGGAGTTGGCGGGTGCCGTCGGCCAAGAGCAGATCAATGACGAGCCGGTCCGCCCCGGCCGTCATTGCCTCGATGCGCGCCCCCGCTGGCAGATCGACGGGCTCGCCGACGAAGCTGGGCTTTGCTGCCGGCTCCGAAGGTTTATGCGAGATGCGCGCGGCGATCGCGCCGATCAGCACGACGACGCCGACGACCAGCACGACCCCCATGACGACGACCGCAATCCTCAGCGCGCGCACCGGGACGGGCTCAGCCGATCGAGGCGAACATGCCGGATGACACGGCGAACCCCACGCCAGGCCGGGAACGCCGCATCGAAATCCACAGCGATGCCGAGGATGCCGGACAGCGCCTCGACCGCGTGTTGCAGCGCCACCTGTCGGACCTGTCGCGAACCCGCTTCAAGCAGCTGATCCTCGGCGGGGCGGTCGCCTGCGAGGGGATCCTGCAGCGCGATCCGGCGCAGCGCGTCCAGGCAGGCCAGCATTTCACGGCCGTCTTGCCCGAACCCGCGGAGCCGGTTCCGGCGCCCCAGTCGATGCCGCTCGTGATCCGGTTCGAGGACGAGCACCTGATTGTCATCGACAAGCCGGCAGGCATGGTCGTGCATCCGGCGCCGGGCAATCCCGAGGGGACGCTGGTCAACGCGCTCCTCGCGCACTGCGGCACCAGCCTTGCCGGGATCGGCGGCGTACGCAGGCCGGGCATCGTCCATCGCCTCGACAAGGACACGAGCGGGCTCCTCGTCGTCGCCAAGACCGAGCCCGCCCACCGCGCCCTGTCGCGCGATTTCGCGGGGCGCCGGATCGAGCGCGCCTACAGCGCCTTTGTCTGGGGCGTGCCGGTGCCCACGGCCGGCGAGATCAGCGGCAATATCGGCCGCAGCCCGAGGAACCGCAAGAAGATGGCCGTGGTCGGCGAAAGCCGCGGCAAGCCGGCGGTGACCCGCTACCGCGTTGAGCGCCGCTTCCGGGATCACGCAGCTTTGATCGAATGCCGGCTCCTGACCGGGCGTACTCACCAGATCCGGGTGCATCTCGCCCATAGCGGTCATCCGCTGATCGGGGACCCGGTCTATGGCACCCGGGCTGGACGAGCGGTGGCGCGACTCGGGCCGGCGGGTGAGGCAATCGCTGGCTTTCCACGCCAGGCCTTGCATGCGCGGCTGCTCGGCTTCGTGCATCCGGCAACCGGCGAAAAGCTCGCCTTTGAGAGCCCCCTGCCGCCCGATATCCGAAGGTTAAAAAGAAATTTAGAGTCACTTTAAACTAGACAAAAACCGACTATATCAGTAGGGTTTCCGGCCGAGGGTCTTCGCGGCGCGATGCCGCATGGATCGCCCGGCCAATCCCGGCGTTCGCCACTCTGGCACCCTCCACTCTGCACCTCATCGGAGCAACACAAATTAAAATGGCCAGTCTTTCGGTCCCCTCTCTGTCCGGCGAAGGAAACCTGACGCGGTATCTCCAGGAGATCCGCAAGTTTCCGATGTTGGAGCCGAACGAAGAGTACATGCTTGCCAAGCGCTGGAAGGAGCGCGAGGACCCCGAAGCGGCGCATCGGCTGGTTACCAGCCATCTGCGCCTTGTCGCCAAGATCGCGATGGGCTATCGCGGCTACGGCCTGCCCCTCTCGGAGCTGATCTCCGAGGGCAATGTCGGCATGATGCAGGCCGTCAAGCGGTTCGACCCCGATCGCGGCTTCCGGCTCGCCACCTATGCGATGTGGTGGATCCGCGCCGCGATCCAGGAATACATCCTGCACTCCTGGTCGCTCGTCAAAATGGGCACGACCGCGGCGCAGAAAAAGCTGTTCTTCAACCTGCGCAAGCTCAAGGGCCAGCTGCAGGCGATGGAGGAAGGCGATCTTTCGCCCGAAAACCTGAAAAAGATCGCGACCGAGCTCGACGTGCCCGAGGCCGATGTCGTCAGCATGAACCGGCGGCTCGCCAGCCCCGACCACTCGCTGAACGCGCCGTTGCGGAGCGACAGCGAGGGCGAGTGGCAGGATTGGCTCGTCGACGAGAGCGAGAGCCAGGAAACCAAGCTCGGCGAACGGCAGGAGCTCGGCCTCCGGCGCGACCTCCTCGAAAAGGCGATGACCCACCTCAACGACCGCGAGCGCCACATCCTGACCGAACGCCGGCTCCAGGAAAATCCGACGACCCTCGAGGACCTGTCGCAGCAATACGGCATCTCGCGCGAGCGGGTGCGGCAGATCGAGGTGCGCGCCTTCGAGAAACTGCAGAAGGCGATGAAGGCCGCCGCCGTCGAGCGCCGCCTCGTCACGCACTAAGTTCGGCGCGGGACCGCTCTCCTGAAAGGGGCGGAGGTCGTACTCGAAAGAGGGGCTTGCGTGCAAAGTCGACCTGTGTGTCGCCCGCCTCGAATGGTCGAGAGGCGCCGAAAGCGGCCCCATTCCCCTGGCGGTGCTCGTACCACGGGTGCGATCCGAAGGCGGCATTCACCGGCCGGACGATAGTCGGCGGCGGCTATCAGCCGCTTCGTTGAGCAGCTCGCGGATGGACAGCGGCTTCAGATAGCTGTGATCGAAGTCAACAAGAGTCGAGAGCGCCTCGACGTCATTAATGACGACCACCTTATCCTTGATACAGACCAAATCGTCGTCGCGCAGGTTGCATAGGATCTTATTGACATAGGGAATGCTGAGCCCAAGCGCGTCGGCGATCAGTTCCTGCGTCAACGGCAGGCGGAAAGATCGCTCGTCGGCGAGCCTCGCGGCCTGCAGCCTGGTAAGAAGCTCCAGCAGGAAGTGCCCGACGCGCTCCAAGGCCGTACGCCTACCGACGGCTATCAGGTGTTCGGCGCAAATCGCCGCCTCGCATGAAAACCACCAGAAGATCTTTGCCGCCAATTGCGGATGGGTGTGGAACAGCTTGATGATCTGCGCGATAGGGATTGGTGCGATGCGCGCGTTGCTGATTGTCCTGACCGAATAGAGAGCGGTCTCAAAGAAACAACCGGGAACACCGGCTATATCACCCGGCAGTAAGACATTAAGAACATGGCGCCCGCCATCGCGTAGTATTCGGTAGCGGATCGCGATACCCTCAATGACGATAAATAATGTTTGGCTAGCCTTACCCTCGACGATGATTTGCTGACCGCGCGGAACAAGCCGAGTGGCGGACTGCCAGTCCATGAGGAGCTTAATCTCGTGTGCCGCCAGCGGGATGGATGGAGCGAGTTTTTGAGTCAGCGGCTCATTCGCACCCGACCATACGGGTGACATTGCGGCTCTCATCTGCACCCCTCCCGTTCGTCGTCTCTTGTTTTGAACCGCTGGATCGAGGCCGCTGCCGTCTCGCTTCAGCGATCGCGCCGAACTCCGGTCAGCTTCGGCCAGCCCGCACATGCTGACAAGGCGGCCAACGGGCGGTAGCGCATAACCTTTAGATATCACATTCACATATGTGAATCATCTACGGCAACGACGGCTCGCGTTAAGAGCGGTACATCCTTCCAGCTAGCCAACTCAGAAGTACGGCCCAGGGCAGGCCCTAAGAGGCCGGCCCAAAAATAGCGAGGGAGGGGATAAATGAAGACGAGGTGGAGAGCGTCGCTCGCGTCCATCGCCTGGGCAACGCCAATTTTGCTCGTTGCGAGTGCGAGCTCTTTGCGAGCCGATGAGCTGGCCGATCTACGCGCCAACCAGGAGCTGCTGCAACAGCGCATCGACCAGCTGGCGCAGGTGCCGCCCCCGCCCCCGGCTCCTGGGCCAGGCGGGCCGGTCACGGCGGGCAGCTTCCCGCGCTCCTTCGTGATCCCGGGCACCGAAGTGTCGCTGCGCGTCGGCGGCCAGGGCGTCGGGTCGGTTATTTGGTACCTGAAGGGGAGGGCCCGCGGTGGCTCCCTCAACGGCCAGGGCGGGGAGAACGAGATCTTCACCGACGGCCAGGGCGGCACCGGCAACTTGCCCAGCATTCCGCTCAACACCCATACCTTCTCGGCCGGCCCGAACGCGCCGGCGGGCTTTGGCCATTCGCGCAGCTCGAGTTGGAATTTCTCCGGAAAGCAGAGCCGCGTGTTCCTCGACGCCCGGACACCGAGCCCTTACGGCGAGGTCAAGGCCTATATCGAGTTCGACTTCGCGGCCTCGAACACGAACACGATCCTCAATAATAACCAGGGCAGCGTCAACGGCTACATCCCGCGTTTCCGTCAGGGCTATGCCACTCTAGGCGGATTGCTGATGGGTCAAACGCAGGGCACCTTCACCGACAACGATTCCGATCCCGAGCTGCTCGATTTCGGCGGCACGACGGCGACGCTGTTTGTCGCGCGCACGCCGCAGGTCCGCTATACTTACCCGCTGCCCTACGGCATGTCGGTCGCGGTCTCGGCGGAGAACCCGAACCCCTTATTCGCCGGGCCGTTCGGCACTTTCTACACCGACACGAACCAGATCCCGACGGCAAGTTCCTGCGCGGCCTTGACAACCCCGGCGATCACGACGACCGCGACAGGCTCGGCGACGATCGGCGGCACGACGGTGGCCAACAACATCACCAATGCCTGCCTCGGCAACGCGGCGTTCTTCAACCCGTCGCAGGATCTCGCGCCGACCTTTGTCGCGCGCTGGCGCATCGAGCAGCCCTGGGGCCATATCCAGGCCGGGGCGTCAGCGGTCACCTATACCCTGAATGACGGCATCTTCCTGAACCGGAGCTTCATCGGCTATGGCGGCGCGCTCTCCGGCAATTTCTTCACCTGGGGCAAGGACAATCTGACTTGGAGCGTCGGCGGCGGCGACGGTCTCGGCGATCAGATCAGCAACAACATCGGCGTGGCGACCAATTTCGGCGGTGCGCTGCATGGGCAAACGTTCAACGCGACCGACAGCCGGTCGTTCTTCACGACCAACCGGGCGCTCTACGATGCAAGCGTCCTGGCGACGACGATCGTTTCCTGGGGCGCCAAGGTCGGCTACCAGCACTGGTGGATGCCTGGGTTGCGCTCGACCGTCGATTTCAGCATCAACCACAATGATGTCCCAGCCCTCATTCAGGCCTCGGGCCGTGCGGCCGTTAACAAGGAATTGAGCCTGGCGCACGCGAATCTGATCTGGAGCCCGGTGGCGTTTCTCGATCTGGGTGTCGAGGGCGCCTGGGGCCATCGCGTCGTCGCTGCCAACCTGAAAGGCGATGCGTGGACCCTGCAGACCTCGATGAAATTCCGCTTCTAGTACGCGAGTACGTAAGGCCGAGCGACCCGTCGACTATAACGACAGGCGCTCTCAGGGAGGGTGCACTAAAGGAGCGACCGATGATGCAGGTTGTCGAGGGGCTCCCGGACAATGTCGTAGGAATTGTCGCCAAAGGGCGAGTCACCAATCAGGACTGCGACAAGATCCTAAGACCTTTGGTGGAGACCTCACTAAGGCGACACGAGAAGGTCCGGCTCTACTACGAGATCGGGAGCCGCTTCCCCGGCGCCGCTTGGGAAGACCTCAGGCTCGGTATCGAGAACATTCCGCAATGGGAGCGGGTCGCAGTGGTGACCGATGTCGGATGGGTCCGGCACACGGTCAATGCGCTGCGCTTCTTGATCCCGGGTGAAGTTCGTGTCTATCCGACCAATCAGGCATACCAAGGTTGTGCCTGGATCTCGTCTCCGTCGTAATTGGGGCAATATTCGCAACGCCCCTAGGGAACGAGCGGCTGCGTCGGCTCGCGAGCCGACGCAGCCGTTATGAGTTCACGGCCTAGGACGGGTCGAGCTCGGTATCCCAGTAGAGATAGTCGCGCCAGCTCTCATGCAGGTAGTTGGGCGGGAAGGCGCGCCCGTTCTCCTGCAGCATGTAGGTGGTCGGCTGGACCGGCTTGTGCCGCGGGTACATGCCGCTCTGCCGCGGCAGCCGGTTGCCCTTCATCAGATTGCAGCTGGCGCAGGCGGTGACGACGTTAGTCCACAAGGTCCGGCCGCCGCGCGAGCGCGGGACGACATGGTCGAAAGTCAGGTCGTGCGAGGAACGCGGCCGGCCGCAATACTGACAGCTAAAGCGGTCGCGCAAGAACACATTGAACCGGGTGAACGCCGGGTTGCGGGCCGCGTGGACGTATTCCTTCAGCGCGATGACGCTCGGCAGCCGCATCTCGAAGGACGGGCTGCGCACAAAGGCGTCGTAATGGTCGATGATGTTGACGCGATCAAGGAACACCGCCTTGACCGCGTCCTGCCACGACCACAGCGACAACGGGAAATAGCTCAGCGGCCGGAAGTCCGCGTTCAGCACCAAGGCCGGGCAGCTATCGAGCGTGGCCGTCACGGTAAGACCTTCCGTTCATCTCGCCCAAGGTCCGTATCTACCCGTTTCCGCCATTAACACGCGAATATGACGTTTTGATAGCGGATCAGGCAGCCGGCGACAAGTTTTCGCAGTTCCGGCAACAACTTCTGGGGCGATATTGCCCGGTCATCGCAAGGGGTTGACGAGGCGCCACCAGGCCGAATCGGCCCGCCTTGCCCGCTGAGGAGCCAGCGTGGTATCCCCGGCGAAACCAAGAAATCGCGCCGGGGAGGAAGGATGCGCTTCGGGGCTCTCGACCAAATGGGCCGGGGTGGACCGAGCGACCACGAGGAGACGGAACATGAGGAATGGGTTCCGTATCTATGATTCCGATACGCATGTGCTGCCCGCCGCCGAGGTGCTGGAGCGCTATGTCGACCCGGATTTCCGGCCGCGGCTCGCGGAGCTGACGCCCTACCGGGTGGCGATCCGGCAATCGGCGGAGCATTCCGGCGGCGGCCACAATTATCGGGTCGCGACCCGGCACTATCGCCGGGTACTCGGCGAAGCCGAGCCGCAAGACGCGCATAGCGGCCGCGAGACACGGTGGCGCGGCAGCAAATTGCCTCGCGCCGGTGTGCAGGACGACAACGCGGCCAACCGCGTCGCCGACATGGACGAGGAAGGGACCGATGTTCATTTCCTGATCCCGAGCTCCTGGGTCAGTGTCGTCGGAGTCGATGACGTGTCCCTCGAAGTCGGGCTAAGCCGCGCCTATCACCGCCATATGGCGGAGTTCTGCGGCCGGTTTCCGGACCGGCTGAAAGGCCTGATCCGGGCACCAGCGCGGAATGTCGAAGCCGCGGTCAGGGAAATTCGCGAATGGGGCAAGTCGGGCTGGGCGGTGGCAGTCCAGCCCTCGCTGGGTCAGCACATTCCGGCGGACCACCCCGATCTTGAACCGATCTGGCGGGCCGCCGCCGATCACGACTTGCCGATTGTGCATCATAGCTCGACCTGGAACCCGCCCTACTATCCGGGTTATCGCGATGTCTGGGACAACATCTTCATCGGGCGGCTGGCATCGCATCCCTGGGGTGCGATGCGCTTTGTCGCCTCGTTCATCGGCGGCGGCGTCATGGACCGCTACCCGAGCCTACGGATGGGCGTCCTCGAATGCGGGTTCGGGTGGCTGCCGTTCTGGGGCCGCCGCATGGACGAGCAATACGCCTATGTCGGCTCGACCGCGGAGCTCAAGATGAAGCCGAGCGAATACCTGACGAGCGGCCGGTTCTTCTGCAGCATCGAACGACAGGAGGGCGAAGACATGTTCACCTCCGTCACCGATTTTCTCGGCGACGGCGTGTTGATGTACGCCTCGGATTATCCGCACTCCGAGTGCCAGTTCCCCGACTCGGTGGATAATGTGTTGGCGTGGAAGAGCCTGGGCGCCGGTACTCGGGAAAAGCTGTTCTGGGGCAACGCAACGCGATTCTTCCGGCAGACCTGACCGGCACGCCCGGCATGGCGGGGCGCCGGCCCCCGCCCTATACTCGGTTAGCTGAACACGCCGGGAGCCCTGGGATGATCGTCGAACAGATCTGGACCGCCAATTCCGGGCGGAATTTCAATTACCTGATCGCCTGCCCCGAGACCGGCGAAGCACTGGCGATCGATCCGCTCGATTACCAGAAATGCCTTGCCGCGGCCAAGGCGAAAAGCTGGACCATCACCCAGGTGCTCAACACGCACCATCACCGCGACCATACCGGCGGCAACGATCAGGTCATCGCCGCGACGCACGCGAAATTGCTCGCACATGCGGGCGCCAAGGACCAGATCGAGCATATCGACCGCGGGCTCAAGGCCGGCGATGTCATCAAGATCGGCAAGACCGTCGAACTGGAATGCCTCGACACGCCCGGCCACACGATGTCGCATATCTGCGTGCTCGCGCATGGCGAGCGGGCCGCGCTGTTCTGCGGCGACACGCTGTTCAACGCCGGCGCCGGCAATTGCCACAATGGCGGCCACCCGAACGAGCTCTACAACACGTTTGCGGCGCAGCTGTCGAAGCTGCCGGACGAGACGCTAATCTATCCCGGGCACGATTACATCGCGCGCAATCTCGCCTTCACGCTCGACCGCGAGCCGGACAACGCGAGCGCCAAGGCGATGCTGCCGAAGATGGAGCAGCAGGACACGACAAGGGCGCTCGTGACGACGCTGGCGCTCGAGAAGGAGATCAACACGTTTTTCCGGCTGCAGAGCCCGACCGTGATCCGGCGCCTGCGCGAGGCCTTTCCGGATCTGCCGGACAATCCGGACGCGAAGACCGTGTTCCTGAAGCTGCGCGAGCTCAGAAATAAGTGGTGACACACTATTCGAGTGTTCATTGGGAGCCCCACGGGTCCGCCATTGGGGCGATGTAACCCGGCTCAGGCCGGCAACCACGCGTCCAGAATCGCGGAGGTTTCGGCAAGTTCGATCTGCTCGGAAAAGCGCTCGCGGTAGAACGTCATCAGCGCATCGTGCGTTTGATCTGAGGAGCTGCACAGCGCATCGCGCGCCAGCACGACGCGATAACCGAGATCGACCGCGTCCATGACCGCAGCGAGGACGCAGACGTCGGTCTCCGCGCCGGTGATGACGAGGCTCTCAACGCCGTGCTCGCGTAATAACCTGAGCAAGGCCGGTTCGGTGAAGGGCGAATAGTGCCGCTTGTCGATGATGGCGGCCGGCGGCGCGAGGCGCCCGAGCGGCGGCACCAGCTCCAACAGCCGCCGCTCGATGCGTTCCAGCGTCAAATCGGCCCAGCGCCGGTAATAGCGCCGCCAGCTGCCCGGCAATTCGTCGGGGTGCCGCGCCGGGATGAACCGGGTGAAGATCGTTTGTTCGGGGTATCGCTCAGCGATCTCGACGACGATTGGCAGCACGCGCGTCATCCACGGTGTATGCCAGGGCGTGTCCTCGGCGAATAAATTTTGCATGTCGAGGCACAGGTGGGCGGTCCGCTCCCCGAGCGGCCCGAACGGGAGAAGGGCCGAAAGCGCCATACCGGCCAAACGAATGCCGGCGGCGCCTTGGTTCCGAGCCAAAGAAAAAGCCCCTCTTCCGATGCGGAAGAGGGGCTTTCCCGTGCGGTGCTTTTACGCCGGGTGGAAGACCAGCGAACGCAATTCGATGCTCTCGCGCGGCGGCGCGTCGGATGGGGTTGTCGGGTCGGTGAAGCCGGTATGCGGCATGAAGCGCGCGCGGTCGGTCTTGGTGTCGCAGCATTTCAGCAGCAACGCCTCGTCGCGCCGCATCTCCGGCACGTAGTACCACTGATGCGCCGGATTGTACTTCACCGAATAGGTCTCGCCGACGCGGTCGCGATACACGAGGTCGGACGGGACGAGGTCGGCGAAATCGACGCTGCGCGCGTCGCACACCGCGAGCGGCGAGTCGCGCAGCGGCTCGGGTAGGATCGGCCGCCAAAAATTGATGACCTGCACGCGGCCGCGCAGCAATTCCTCGGCGTCATCGCCCAGGAGATCGCGCACGCGCTGCGGGCCCGAGCGGGCGGTATGATCGACATGCACGCGGCTCGCCGGCTGACGCGGCATGCCCGCCTGGCGCCGGTCGATGCCATCGATGCGGCGGCGCTGCACATGGTCGAAGATAAAGACGCGGCTGGCGCCGAGGGTGTCGCGGATGAAGCGCTCGGCCTCGGGGTAGTAGACCTGCCGCACCTCGTCATCATCCCAGAAATCGCGCACCGCGCTGCGCTGCTCGACGAGCGCAAAGCCGTAGGTGTCGAGACCGATCTCGTGCGAGACCGGCCGCATATCGTGGATCTTCATGAGATGTGGTTCGTGCACCATGTTGGGCGGCGCATCCTCGGGGCCGGGCTCGTACGCGTAGTAGCGCGGCCGCTCCGGCGGCGGCACGAGGTAATTCAGCTCGGCTTCGACATAAGGCAGACGATCGGCGGTGCTCATTAGGATTCTCCTGTCAATCGCGGGCGCGCCCTACAACCAGGGATAGCGCGGATAGTCGTCCATCTCGTGCCGCGGCGGGCCGGGCGACCGGCCGGGCAACGATATCACCTCGGCCCAGAGTTTGCCGAGGGCCTGCGTGGCGCGGGCCCAGATGCGGCGCGGTACGCGGATAGCGCGAGGCGTGCTCATCATTCCCTCCAAAACGGCTTGCTGGCGAGGTACACGGCCTCGGCGCGGCTGAGACCGATATCGCTCAGCATGCGGTTGTCGAGCCGGCTGAGCTGGTCGCGCTCGCGCATGCGCTGGCGCCATGTCCGAAGCGTCGCGACGAAGGATTGCGCCGCATCGCTCAAATCGTCGAGCGCGGTGCGATGCCGCGTTGCGGCTTGCGAGCAAGCTGCCGGCCGCGGCTGGAAATGGGTGACGCTCATTTGAACTCTCCTCAATCGGCCCGAGGCCTGGGGATCCCATGGCCGAGCCTCTCGGCATTGAAACTGGCCCTCTACCTCCCATTCTACAAACGAGAAGTTCTCAGCGACGGTTTAGCAAAACTCATCTGGAAAACGCCTCGGGATGAATGGCCATCTGCCGCCGCTCAGCGCGCTGCGCGCGTTTGAGGCGGCCGCCCGGCTGAGAAGCTTCAGCAAGGCGGCCGAGGAACTCAACGTGACCCCGGCCGCGGTCAGCCATCAGATCCACGCGCTCGAAGAAGATCTCGGGGTGCAGCTCTTCCGGCGGCTCAACCGCGCCGTCGAGCTGACGGTGTCGGCCGAGGTGTTGTTGCCTGGATTGACCGACGCCTTTGCCGGTATCCAGGCCTCGGTACGGCGGCTCAGGGCTCACAACGACACCGGCACGCTGACCGTCACCGCCTCGCCGTCTTTCGCCGCGAAATGGCTGGTCGTGCGGCTGCACCGGTTTCAGGAGCGCTGGCCGGACATTGATGTGCGGATCTCGGCGACCGACAATGTCGTCGATCTGACCGCCGGCGATTTCGACATCGCAATCCGTTACGGCAGCGGCCGGTATCCCGGGCTGCATGTCGAGCCGCTATTGAAGAACGAGGTGTTCCCGGCCTGCAGCCCGCTACTCCTCAAATCCGGACCGCCATTGCGCACCCCGGACGATTTGAAGCGGCACGCGCTGATCCACGATCAGGCGGTCGATCGCGACCCGTTGGCGCCGAGCTGGCCGATGTGGCTGAAGGCGGCGGGCGTGACGGGCCTCAGCGGCACCTCGGGGATCACCTATAACGCTAGCTATCTCGCGCTCGACGCGGCGATCGCAGGACACGGCGTCGTCCTCGCGACGAGCACGATCGCCGCCGCCGATATCGCGGCCGGGCGGCTCGTGCGGCTGTTCTCGTTGGCGCTGCCCGACCTCTTCGCCTACTACGTCGTCACTGCGCCGGGCGCGCTCGAACGCGCCAAGGTCAAGGCGTTTCGCGACTGGCTGCGCCAGGAGGCGGACGGCTAGGCACTGCGACGACGCCGCCAAAGACGATCGGTGGCGATTGCCGCGCCTTCGGCGAGCGCCGAAAGCTTGGCCCAGACGACCGACGGCACGACCGGGTTGATCTGCCCGGCGAAGGTCGCGAAGCCGCAATCGGTGCCGGCGACGACGCGCTCGCGCCCGACGATATCGGCATACTGCACGATGCGCTGCGCGATTAGTCTCGGGTGCTCGATGAAATTCGTCGTCGAGTCGATGCAGCCGGGCATCAACACCTTCTCATCGGGGATCTTCGCGGTCTTCAAGTCTTCCCATTCATGCGCGTGGCGCGGGTTGGCGGCCTCGAACAGCAGAGCCTGCGGCCGTGCCCGCATGCAGGTGTCGAACACTTTCGCGAGCGGGATGTCGTGGGTGTGCGGCCCCTCGTAATTGCCCCAGCAAATGTGCAGGCGCATCGCTTCTGGCGGGATGTTGCGGGTCGCGTGGTTGACGGCGGCGATGTTGCGCTCTGCGATGCGCAGAAATTCGTCATCGGACAGGTGCTGATATTGGTTGTGGCGGGCCGAGCCGAGATCGGGCGAGTCGACCTGCAGGACGAAGCCGGCATTCACGATCGCCTCGTACTCCGGCTGTAGCGCGTCAGCGAGCGCTTCGACATAGGCGTCTTCGTTTTTGTAATAGGTGTCCGGCACGAATTTGGTCAAGACGCCGGGCGAGGCGGCGTTCATGAACGCTTCGCCCGGATGCGCCGCGGCACAGGCGGCGGAGAGATTTTTCAGATCGGTGTCGAGCGGGCGGCGGTCGCAATAGGCGACCGGGCCGATGCAGCACGGCACCGTGGCGGCGGCGAACCACGACACGCCGCCGCGCAATTGAATCATCCGCGCTGCCGCGTCGGGGTGGTCGATCAGATCGAGGTGCTGCGCGGTCTGCGGCGGCTTGTCGACCTCGGCGCCGCGGAACGCGCCGATGCCGGCGAGGCGGTGACGCACATAAAAGGTGTAGGAGATCTTGCTCTGCTCGCCGTCGCAGACGCTGTCGATGCCGCACGCGACCTGCTTCTCGACGATCTCGCGCACCGCCTGCGCCAGCCGCGCCTCGAACGGGGCTTCGTCGAAGCCTTGCCCGGTTTCGCGCGCCTCGAGTTTCGCGAGCAGATCGGGCGGTCGCGGCAGGCTGCCGACATGGGTCGTCAGGATGCGGTCGGTGCTCGTCTTCATGTCGCCGTCCCCCACGTCGTTTACGAAAAAACATTTCACCACAAAGGACACAAAGGTTGCACGAAGAACACGAAGGCTCTCCGATTCCATCGTGTCCTTTGTGCTACCTTCGTGCTCTTCGTGGTGAGTGGTTTCTTGCGGGAGGTTGACTTGGCTGAATACCGTTTCTGCACCGTCGAGGACGAGGGCCGCATCCGCGTCGTCACGATCAACCGGCCCGAGGTCATGAACGCGCTGCACAGCGAGGCGCATTGGGAGTTCGACCGGGTGTGGAACGAGTTCGCCGCCGATCCCGAGCTGCGGGTCGGCATTATCACGGGCGCCGGCGAGCGTGCCTTTTCCGCCGGCAACGATTTGAAGGTGCAGGCGGCGGGCCGACGCGGGCCGCGACCGGCGACCGGGTTTGCCGGGCTGTCGCAGCGCTTCGATCTCGACAAGCCGCTGATCGCGGCGGTCAACGGCATCGCGATGGGCGGCGGTTTCGAGACCGCGCTAGCCTGCGACATCATCATCGCGGCGGAGAACGCGGTGTTTGCGCTGCCGGAGCCGCGGGTCGGACTCATCGCGGGCAGCGGCGTGCACCGTCTGCCGCGCATGATCCCGCAGAAGCAGGCGCTCGGCATGATCCTGACCGGGCGGCGCGTCTCGGCCGCCGAGGGCAAGGAACTCGGATTCGTCAACGAGGTCGTGCCGCAGGGCCAGGCGCTTGACGCGGCGAAGCGCTGGGCGGCGCTGATCCTCGAATGCTCGCCAATGGCGATCCGCGCCTCGAAGCAGTCGGTGTATCGGAGCCTCGACGAGCCGAGCTTGGAGGCGGCGATGACGACGACCTATCCGGCGGTCAAGGCCAACCTCGAAAGCCAGGATTACATCGAAGGCCCGCGCGCCTTCGCCGAGCGGCGCAAGCCGAACTGGCAGAACCGCTAGCTTACAGGGCGTCGGCGATGGCGGCGTGGTAGCGGCGCAAGGCGCCGATGTGGTCGGACAGCGTGTGCCCGTTGATCCGCTTGTGGTGGCGGCGGTTGAAGGTCGTCGTCAGGCACAGATGCGTGGCGCCGGCCTGCTTCCAGAACCGCGCATCCTTGGCCCAATCCGCTTCGTTGCCAGAGCCCATCGACACCCAGACCTCGATGCCGACCTGCTTCGGATCGCGGCCGGCCTGTTCGGTCAAGCGGCGCAGCTGGCCGAGGACTTCGAGGGCGCTCTGATCCGCCGGATACGCGTTCGGCATCCAGCCGTCGCCGAATTTGGCGATGCGCTCCAAGGTACGCTCGACATGCCCGCCGAACCACACCGGCACCTTGCCGGTGGCGGGACGCGGGTTGATGCCGGCATCCTCGATCGTGTGCCACTTGCCCTTGAACTTGACATGCGGCTGTTTCCACAGCGCCTGCATGACCTGCACCTGCTCCTCGGAGCGGCGGCCGCGATTGTGAAAATTCTCGTTGAGACCGGTGAATTCGACCTCGTTCCAGCCGACGCCGATGCCGAGACGGAAGCGGCCGCCGCATAAGACGTCTAGACAGGCGGCCTGCTTGGCGACGAGCACGGTCTGACGCTGCGGCAGAATCAGGACGCCGGTCGAGAAACCGAGCTTGGGGCAGATGCCGGCGAGATAGCCGAACAGCACAAACGGATCGTGATACAGACCATCGGCGATCCGCTCGCCCGCCGGCGCGCCCGCCGGGTTTTGCCCGAGCACATGATCGGGCGCCTCAATGAAATGATAGCCGATCGACTCCGCAGCCTGCGCATACTCCCGCAAAACCGCGGGATCGCCGCCGATATCGCCGAATGGCAGTAGCGCACCTAGTTCCATCATTTATCTCCCGAGGCCCGATCAAGCCTTGTCGAGCCAGAAGGTGTCGAAGCGGACGACATCGTAGATGCCGAAATATTCGTAAGGGTTGTGGCCCTTCACGTAATCGTACCAGACATCGTTGATCTGTTCCCAGGCGACCGGCAGGACCGGCGGGTCCTGCTCCATGATCGCCTCGGTCTGGCGCACAAGATCCTTGCGCTTGTCGGCGTCGATCTCGCGATCGATCTGATCGACCAGCGCGTTGAATTTCTCGTTGTTCCAAAAGCCGTAATTCTGCGGCCCGCCGGTGCGGTACCACGCGTTGAAGTAGTCGGACGGGTCAAGCAAGGTCGAGACGATCGCGCCGATCGCCAGGTCGAAATGGCCGTTCTGGGTGTCGTCGAACCATACCGACTCGACGACGGTGCGCAAATTGCACTGCACGTTCAATGATTCCTGCAGCATCGCCTGGATCGCCTGCGCCCATAGTTTGAAGCTCGGCACGTCGCGCACCAGGAAATCGAGACCCTGGATGCCGTTCGGAACGCCGGCGGCGGCGAGCAAGGCCTTGGCTTCCTTCACCGCGGCGGTCGTATCGGTCTGATAACCGATCCGCTTGAACAGCTCCTCCTTCGGCGTCGCGAATTCAGAGAACGGATAGATGAAGCCGCCGACCTGCATCGGCGTCACATCCTTAACGACATCGATCAGCGTCGGTCGGTCGAAGGCGAGATGCAGCGCGCGCCGCACGCGCGGATCGTCGAACGGCTTTTTCTTGCTATTGACCCAGCAGCCCTGGATAACGCTCTGGTTGAAGGCGGTCGTCTTGAGGCCCGGCGTGGCCTTGGCCTTGCGCGCCGTGACGGGATCGGTGATGCGGATGTAGTCGGTGCGGCCGGACAGGACCGACGAGCCCAGCTCGGTCGAGAACGGCAGCGCGTGGTAGAACTCGATGCCGTCGAGATAGGGCAGGCCCTTGTTCCAGTAATTCGGGTTTTTCTCCATAACCCATTTTTCGTTCTCGACCCGCTGCTTGCTGCGGTACGGCCCGGTACCCGGATAGATCTCCACTTTGCGCAGATTGTAGTTGTTGTCCTCCAGCGTCTTCTTGCGGACTATGACGTTCCAGCCGCTGGCGATCGCCGACATGATAAAGTTAATCGGGCGTGGTTCGGCCAGCTTGAATTGCACCGTGTATTTGTCGGGCGCGGCGATCTCCGACACCGCCCTGAACAAGACACTGCGCGGGATCGCGATCCCCTGCGGCGGCTTCGAGATGCGGTCGAAGGTGGCCTTGACGTCCTCGGAGGTCAGCTCCGCGCCATCGTGGAACTGCGCTCCCTGACGCAAATGGAAGGTGTAGGTCTTGCCGTCCTTCGCGATCTCCCAGCTATGCGCGAGATCGGGAATGATCGTCTTGCCGCTGTCGCGCGGGTCGCGCCGGATCAGATTGTCGAACATGCAGCCCTGCGAGCCGAGGCTGTTGATCGTCCCGGACTGGTGCACGTCGAAATGCGGCGGGCGCATCGTGATGCCGTAGCGGAGGACGCCGCCCCGCTTCGGGTTTGGCTCGGGCGCAGCCAGCTGAAACTTCGAGCCGTCGAATTCGAACGGCACCTCGGCGGCTGGCGCGAGCCCCCAACGCATCGCGTAGAGGCCGGCGGCGGTCGCGGCGCCGGTCTGCAAAAACTCGCGGCGGCTCCGGCGGGAATGCAAAACAGGCCGGTTGGTCATCGATCTCCCTCCCCTTTGCGTCTTTTCAGAACCGACGGCGCCGTGCTCTGATACCGGATCGGTCCCCTATGGGCCCTGAAAATAGCATCGAACAGGCGGGTGTCACTCTTGAATGAATTAACCCCGGTCGCGCAGCCGGCCCTGATGCCCGATACGGCATCGACCCGGACGGTCCTCGCGATCGACAATCTCCAGACGCATTTCTTCACTCCCGGCGGGGTCGTGCGGGCGGTCGACGGCGTCTCCTGGAATGTGCGCGCGGGGGAGACGCTCGGGGTCGTTGGCGAGTCCGGTTGCGGCAAGAGCGTCACGGCGCTGTCGGTCTTGCGCCTCGTCGCCAACCCGCCGGGGCGGATCATCGGCGGCGCGATCGATTTTGACGGCCGGAACTTGCTCGATCTCAGCGAAGGCGAAATGGAGGCGATCCGCGGCAACGACATCTCGATGATCTTCCAGGAGCCGATGACCTCGTTGAACCCGCTCCTGACGATCGGCCGACAAATCGGCGAGACGATGGTCCAGCATCGCGGCCTGTCCTGGCGCGAGGCGATCGACGAGGCCACCGACATGCTGCGCCGGGTCCATATCCCCGAGCCCGAGCGGCGGGTACACGCCTACCCGCACCAGCTGTCGGGCGGCATGCGGCAGCGCGCGATGATCGCGATGGCTCTCTGCTGCAACCCCAAGCTGCTGATCGCCGACGAGCCGACGACGGCGCTCGACGTGACGATCCAGGCGCAGATCCTCGACCTGATGCGCGAAATACAGCAGACGACCGGCACCGCAATCGTATTGATCACGCACGACATGGGCGTGGTCGCGGAGAACGCCGACCGGATCGTCGTCATGTATGCCGGGCGCAAGGTCGAAGAAGCCAGCGCCGACGAATTGTTCGACCACCCCGGCCATCCCTATACCAAAGGGCTGCTCGGCTCAGTACCCAATCTGGAGGTCGCGGCGCATCTCAAGAAACAGCGGGCCCGGCTCAGCGAGATCAAGGGCATGGTGCCGTCTCTGGCGACCTTGCCGCAGGGCTGCACCTTTGCGCCGCGCTGCCGTTTTGCCACCGACGAATGCCGCGCCGCCTACCCGCCGCTCGAACAGCACCGGCCCGGTCATTGGGCTGCCTGCTGGCACGCCGACCGGCTGCTCGGGGGCGCAGCGTGAGGGCGCAACCAGAGCACGGCAACGGGCCTGAGCCGCTCGTCGCGGTGCACGGCCTCAAAAAGCATTTCCCGATCACCAAGGGCGTCTTTTCGCGCGTCTCCGGCCAGGTTTATGCGGTCGACGGCGTGTCGTTCGAGATCAAGCGCGGCGAGACCCTGGGCCTCGTCGGAGAGAGCGGCTGCGGCAAGTCGACGGTCGGCCGCACGCTGCTGAAACTCCTCGAGCCGACCGAGGGTAAGATCTTCGTGCGCGGGCGCGACATCACCGATCTCGACCGCGACCAGATGCTGCCCTACCGGCGGCAGATGCAGATGATCTACCAGGATCCGTATGCCTCGCTGAACCCGCGCATGTCGGCCGGCGAGATCGTCGGCGAGCCGCTCGTCATCCACGGTATCGGCGATGCGACAGAGCGGCGCGAGCGGCTCGCTGGATTGTTCGAGCGCGTCGGGCTGCGGCCGGAGCTGATGCACTCCTATCCGCACGAATTCTCCGGCGGGCAACGCCAGCGCATCGGCATCGCCCGGGCGCTCGCGCTCAACCCGGAGCTGATCGTCGGCGACGAGCCGGTCTCGGCGCTCGATGTCTCGATCCAGGCGCAAATCATCAATCTGCTGATGGATTTGCAGGACGAGTTCAAACTCTCCTACCTGTTCGTCGCACACGATCTCGCAGTTGTGGAGCACATCAGCGACCGGGTCGCGGTCATGTATCTCGGCCGCATCGTCGAGATGACCGACAAGACGAGCCTCTTTGAGATGCCGCTGCACCCTTACACCGAGGCCCTATTGTCGGCGGTGCCGATCCCGAAAGCGCGCGCCAAGGGGCGCAAGCGCGTCATCCTCACAGGCGATGTGCCCAGCCCGATCAATCCGCCGTCCGGCTGCCATTTTCATACGCGCTGCGCCTATACGATGGCGCGCTGCCGCAGCGAGGCGCCGGTATTGCGCGAGGCCGCGCCGGGGCATTGGGCCGCGTGCCACCTGCACGATGCCGGCCTGCGATTTCCGCTCGAAAACCCACCCGGCGCTATGTGAGGGGTTAAAAGCGGTTGAGCAGAGCGGCGGCGGCAAGACTCCAGATTTGCCACGGATCGGGGGCGGCCAGGCCGGGCGCGAAGGGGTCGTATCCGGCGCGCCTTAATCGCGTGAGCCAGCGCCGGGCAATGACCGCCGGCAGCAACGCGGCGATTGCCGAACGTGGGACGGCAACGTTGCGCTCGCGGGCGGCACTCAGATGGTGCGCCGCGATCTCGGCAATCTCGCGCAAGACGGGGCGCAAGGCCGTGGTGGCGGGGCCGGCGGCGTCATCCGAAAGATCGACAACTTCTCGAGTCACGATGTCGACTGGAATGTGGGAACGCCCGGCCCGGGCATGGAAGGGCAGCGCCCGCAACAGCCCGGCCAACGCGTAGCCGATCCCGACCTGCCGTGCGACTTCTTGCAGGCCCGGCTCCCGCAGGCCGAGCGCTTCGAGCGCAAGCTCAACCAGCGGGGCTGAGCTCCCTTCGGCGTAATCTTCGAGCGCCGCGAGGGTGGCGGGCGGCTCCTCGGCAAGATCTCGCTCGCGGCTGTCAATCAGCCGGTCGAAATGGCGGCGGGACAGGCGCAGCTCGCGAATCGCGGCCGTCAAAGGAAGAACGACCGGATGCTGGCGCGGCGGAGTACCCGCGTAGGCGGCATCCACAACCTCCCGCCACCATTGCAGCCGGATCTGGCCGAGCATCGGTTCGGTCACGCTCTCCCGCACCCGGGCAATTTCATAATTGAACACATAGAGCGCCAGCAGCGGCTCGCGGAGGCGGGCCCGGGCGAACAGCACCGTCTGGTACCGATCGCGGTCGTGTCGGCGCACCAATTGGAGCAGCGACGATCCGTCTGTTGGCGGCTCGGAACGGGCGCCCGGCGGGTGCGTTTCATGAGACATAGGATTCACGCAACCAATCGCCCGCACCACTCGCAACGACGGTGAGAGGATAAGTCATGGCTTTCGAATTGCCGCCCCTGCCCTACCCGAAAAATGCGCTCGAACCCTACACCTCGGCGAAAACGCTGGAGTTTCACTACGGCAAACATCACCAGACATACATCGATACGCTGAACAAGCTGATCGAAGGCACGCCGCTGGAGCGCAAATCCCTCGAAGAGATCGTCAAGGCTACTTACAAAGACGAATCCAAGACCAAGGTGTTCAACAACGCCGCCCAGGTGTGGAACCACAATTTTTTCTGGAACTGCATGAAGCCAAAGGGCGGCGGCGCGCCGACGGGCGAGCTTGCTCAGGCGATTGAGCGCGATCTCGGCGGCTGGCACAAATTTGAGGAGGAATTCAAGACGGCGGCCGTCGAACAATTCGGCAGCGGCTGGGCGTGGCTAGTTGTCGAGAAGGGCAAGCTCAAGATCACCCACACCTTGAACGGCATCGACCCGCTCGCGCTCGGCCAGACAGCATTGTTGACGTGCGATGTCTGGGAGCATGCCTATTACCTCGATTACCAGAACCGCCGCCCCGACTTCGTACAGGCGTTTCTCGATCACCTCGTCAATTGGGATTTCGTCGCGCAGAACCTGGCCAAAGCCAAGGCGCGCTGATCTTTGCTCCGATCGGAAAGGCCCCGCTTCGGCGGGGCTTTTTCTACGTCATAGATGGATGCCGCGGTCGAGTATGACGGCGGTGTATTCGCGATAGGTCATGCCGAGCGCCTCGGCGCGGGCGAGGCGGGCCAAGGCGATTTCGCGCGGCGGCGTCTTCCAGGCGCGCCCATGCGCCTTCTTCCAGCAGAAATGCCGCCAGCCGGCGCCGCGGTCGAGCGGCGGCCCGCCATTATGGCCGACGCCAAAAACCCCGAACGCTGCGCTGCCATCCGCCGGCATGACGAAGGTGCCTCCCATCTGACTTTAATACAGGCAAAGAACGTGCCAGGGCTCGTTGCGATGCGATGACGCTCTACACCGGCGGCAACAGGGCGGCGGCGACCCGACGGTCCTCGGCAAGCAGCACATTGTAGGTGCGGCAGGCGGCGCCGGTGTCCATCGGCTCCAGCACAATGCCCGCCGTTTTGAACCAGGCACGCAGGCTTGATGCGACCGGAACCATACGGCGGCCCAGGCCGATCAACAGCAGCTCGATGCCTCCGTGCTCGACCACCGGCGCAAGACTTTCGGCTGTCAGCGCCGGGTCTGCCCATGGCAATGTGCGGTCGGGAAACACCAGCACCGGACCTGCGTAAACCACACCGCTGACGCGAAACCCGGCCGCCGCATACCGCTCGATCATCTGGCGCCCCGCCGGGTTGACCGCAGTCAGTTCCATGGCGGCTAGCGCGATACCCGCTCCGCTCCAGCCCCCTCGGGCTCAGCCGTGCGGGCGACCGCGCGCCGGTTCGGCTGGACGTAGTACAGCAAGGGCGCGGCGATGAAGAGCGAGGAATAGGTGCCGATCACGATGCCCCACAGCATCGCGATACTGAAGCCGCGCAAGACCTCGCCGCCGAAGAACAACAACGCGAGCACAGCCAATGCGACGGTGCTGACGGTCAGGATCGTGCGCGACAGCGTCTCGTTCAGGGCGAGGTTGATCAGATCGCGGAACGGCATCGTGCGGTATTTGCGCATCGACTCTCGAATGCGGTCATAGATCACGACCGTATCGTTGATCGAGTAGCCGGCGATCGTCAGGATCGCCGCCAAGGTCGTCAGGTTGAACTCGAGCTGAAAAATCGCGAACAGACCAACGGTCGTGATCACGTCGTGCAAGGTCGCGATCGTCGCGCCGACGCCGAACTGCCATTCGAAGCGAAACCAGATGTAGACGAGGATCGCGCCGAGCGCGAGCACGGTCGCCAGCACACCGGCGCGGATCAACTCGCTCCCGACGCTCGGCCCGACGACTTCGGTGCGGCGATATTCGACGCCCGGGCCGAGCGCATCGCGCACCTGCTGCACGACCTTTTGCTGCGCCGCATCCCCTCCCGGCTGCTCGGGCAGCCGGATCAGCACGCATGACGGCGGGGAAGACGCGCACTCGGCGGTGGTCTTGTCGACGTAACCCTGCAGCGACGGCTCGCCGATATGCAGCGCGTCGAGCTTCGAGCGCATCGCGGCCAGATCGGCTGGCCCGTTCGTCGTCCGCACCTCGATCAGCGTGCCGCCGGTGAAATCGATGCCGTAATTAAGCCCAACGGTCAGGAACAGAACGATCGTCGCGATCGACAACAGCGCCGAAAACGCGAAGCCGAACCGGTGCCATCGCATGAAGTCGATCTTCGGCACCCGCCTTATGACAATGAGCGGTCGCATCATCAGAGAGGGATTACCTTTGGTTTGAAGCGGCGCAGCCAGGTGACGATCTGTAGCCGGGTCACCAGGATCGCCGAGAACAGCGAGGTCAAAACGCCGATGCTGAGCGTCACCGCGAAGCCCTTGACCGGCCCGGAACCGAGCCAATAGAGCAGGATGCCGGCGACGAGCGTCGTTACATGGCTGTCGAGGATCGTACCGAAGGCGCGGGTGAAGCCGGCTTCGAGCGAGGAGAGCATCGAACGCCCGCTGCGCAATTCCTCCTTGATGCGCTCGTAGATCAGGACGTTGGCGTCGACCGCCATGCCCATCGTCAGCGCGATGCCGGCAATACCCGGCAGGGTCAAGGTCGCGCCGAGCAGGGAGAGCGCGCCCAGCATCAGGCACAGATTGAAGATCAGTGCGATGTCGGCGAAGACGCCGAACAACCCGTAGAACAGCACCATGAAGACGATGACAAGGATCACGCCGACGATGCTGGCGACGGTGCCGGCATGGATCGAATCCGCGCCGAGCTCGGCGCCGACCGTGCGTTCCTCGAGGATCTGGATCGGCGCCGGCAGCGCGCCGGCGCGCAGCAGCAGTGCCAGATCGCTTGCCGACTGCACCGTGAAACTGCCGGAGATGATGCCGCTGCCGCCTAGGATCGGCTCGCGGATAACCGGCGCGCTGATGACCTTGTTGTCGAGCACGATCGCGAAGGGCTTCCCGACGTTGTCGCGCGTCGCATCGCCGAATTTTTTGGCGCCGACAGTGTCGAATTTGAAGCTGACGACCGGCTCGTTATTCTGAAACGTCGCCTGCGCGTCGGTCAGCGTGTCGCCGCCGACCATGACACGCTTTCTGACGACATAGGCACCAGCGCCGCTGCTGCGACCCCGCGCCTCATCGGCGCCCGGCAGGATCTCGTCGCCGGGCGGCAGGCGGCCGCGACGCGCATCCTCGACCGAGACGCTCTGATCGACCAGCTGAAATGTCAGCTTGGCGGTACGGCCCAGCAGCGCCTTCACGTGCTCGGGATTGTCGACACCAGGGAGCTGCACGAGGATGCGGTCCTGCCCTTCGCGCTGGATTGTCGGCTCCTTTGTGCCGGTCTCGTCGATGCGGCGGCGGATGATCTCGATAGATTGCTCGACCGCCTGCTGGCGCCGCGCCTGGGTTGCCTGCGGGCTGAACCTCATCGTGCCGGCGCCGTCCGGCGCGATGTCGACGACGAGATCGGGATCCGCCTTGGCGAGGGCCTGCTTCGCTTCTTCGATGCGATCGGTGTCGCGGATCGTGAAGGTGATCGCGTCGCCTTCGACATTGAGGCCAGTGTAGCCGATGTGCGCGTCACGCAGCGTGTTGCGAACGCTGTCGACGATTGAGTTAAGACGCTCGCGCTGCGCCGCATCGACATCGACCTTGAGAAGCAGGTAGGAGCCGCCGCGCAGATCCAAGCCGAGCGAGACCTGTTTGTGAGGGATGATTTGCGGCAGACGCGCGAGATCGTTTTGCGGCAGCAGGTTCGGGATGCTCAGCAGCACACCCAACAGACACACGCCGCAGATCAGCAGGATCTTCCAATTCGCGAAATAAAGCATGCGTGCAAATGTTCCGAAGCAAACGTTCTAAGTCGGCGTCATGCCTTGTCGGCTTTGGCGCCTTCCTTCTCTCTTTCCTTGGCCGCTTCCCGCGCCGCGGCGGGATCGGGTTTGGCGACCACGCTGGTGATCGTGCTCCGCAACACCCGGACCCGCACATTGGGGGCAATGTCGACCTCGACCTCTTCAGGGCTGACCACTTTCGAAACGGTGCCGAGGATGCCGCCGCCGGTCACGATCCGGTCGCCGCGCCGCAGCGCGTCGAGCACCGTGCGGTGGTCCTTTTGCTTCTTCTGCTGCGGCCGGATCAACAGGAAGTAGAACACGACAAAGATCAGCACGAGCGGCAGGAACTGAACCAGCGCGCTCTGATCGAATAGGCCTGTCCCTTGGGCATAGGCCGGGGAAATCAACATTGGCATCCACCTCGAAATGGCGCATCGCAGCGGCGCAGACAAGCGTTCGCGGCGCTTTCACGCGGCAAGCGCGGCGGAGTTAGTGTGCCGAATCCGAAATTCGCCATATCCCGAAGCCGCCTTGAGCGAATTCCGGATTCGAGAGCACACTAGCAAATCATTGAATCCTAGTGTGGTTTGGATTCGAAGTTCCCAATGCCGACCGCCACCACGATGATGGGAACTCCAAATCCACCTCACTAGGGCGACCTCAGGCGCATTGGTACGCGATGCCCTGAAAAAGGGCAATCCTCGGACAACTCGCGCGTTTTCGCGCCCGAAGCGGCTGTGATAGCGTCCCCGGGTGAAGACCAAATCCGACGCCGATCTCGGCCCCCTCCTCTATCGCATCGCCGACGCGCTGGAGCGCCTGGCGCCGGCGGCCACCGTCGTGAACGACCTCACCGCAGCCGACGCCTTTATCTGGCATGCCGACCGCGAGTGGCTGGAGCCGGTGCCGGTCGTGAACCGGGTTGCGCTCGGCCTGTTGCGCGGCATCGACCGGGTGCGCGACATCCTACTCGACAATACGCAGCGCTTCGCGGTCGGGCTGCCGGCCAACAACGTGCTGCTGTGGGGCGCGCGCGGCACCGGCAAGAGCGCGCTCGTCAAAGCGGTCCATGCGGCGATAAACGACGAGAAGCCGCGTGCGCTGGCACTGATCGAGATCCACCGCGAGGACATCCCGACCCTGCCGCGATTGCTGTCGCTGGTGCGCGGCAGCAAGCGGAGGTGCCTCCTGTTTTGCGACGACCTGTCGTTCGATCAGCACGATGCGAGCTATAAATCGCTGAAGGCGGTGCTGGAAGGCGGCATCGAGGGGCGTCCGGCCAATGTCGTGCTGTACGCGACGTCGAACCGGCGGCACCTGATGCCGCGCGACATGATCGAGAACGAGCGCTCGACCGCGATCAACCCGGCCGAGGCCGTCGAGGAGAAGGTGTCGCTGTCCGACCGCTTCGGCCTGTGGCTCGGGTTTCACAATGTCGACCAGGAAACCTACCAGGCGATCGTGCGCGGCTATGCCCGGCACTTCGGGCTCGAACTCCCGGAGGAGCAGCTGAACGCCGAGGCCAATGAATGGTCGATCACCCGCGGCGCGCGCTCGGGGCGCGTCGCCTGGCAATTCATCCAGGATCTCGCCGGCCGGCTCGGCAAGCCGACCAGCTGACCGCGCTAAAATCCCTCTCAGCCCTTTTGGGGGAGAGGGAGGAACCCGTCGCGAAGCGACGGGAGGGCAGGTGGGCATCTCGGCGGACGCTCTGGAGTTCCCCACCTCACACCGGCCCCCTCCGCCCCCGGGCGCCGAGAGGGAGATCACCCGGCTACGCGCTGGGGGCGGGTTCGAGGAAACCGCGCGGGTCGACCGGGCGCTTGCCCTGGCGCAATTCGAAATGCAATTGCGGCTCGCTGACGCCGCCGGTCGCACCGACCTTGCCGATTGTCTGCCCGCGATAGACCGGGTCGCCCTTTCTGACGAGCACCTCGTCGCAATGCGCGTAGGCCGAGATCCAGCCATTGGTGTGCTTGACGAGGATCAGATTGCCGTAGCCGCGCAACTCGTTGCCGACATAGGCGACCATGCCGCTCTCGACCGATTTGATTGGGGTGCCGCGCGACGCGGCGATGTTGATCCCGTCATTGTGCGTGCCGTCCGCCGCGACGCCGTAAACGCCCAGCACTTTCCCGCGCACCGGCCACGGGAAGCGGCTGCCGGTGCTCTGGATAGGCGCGATCGGAGCGGCGGGCGCCGCCGCTTCGGCGCGCGCCTCCTCGGCGGCGGAAGGCTCGCGCGGCGGGAACGCGATCGACCGGCCCGGTGCGGCTGCTGCCGCCGCTGGTTGCGGTGGCGGCGCGGTGATTGGCGCCGGCTGCGGCGGGACTGGCGGCGGCAGAGCCGCAACTGAGGCCGGCGGCGGCATCGGCCTGCCTGTCGGCGGAGAGTTCTGCGGCGGCGGTGCGGCGATTGGCGACGGCGCAGCGCCGGCCGGCCGTGGTGGCGGCGGCGCAGCACCCACCCGCGGCGCCGGCTCCTGATCGAGCGGGATTACATCCGGGCTTGGCGCGGCGGAACCGGGCGGAGGCGCCATCGCCTGCTGCACGGATGGCGGCGCCGCGTCCGGAATCGTCAGACGGGTGCCGATTTTGACTTTGTAGTCGGGCGGCTCCAGGTGATTGGCCGCGATGATCGCCTGCTTGGTCACATGATACTGGACGGCGAGCTTGCCGACCTGCATCCCTCGCTCGATCGTGATCTGACGCGTTTCGCGCGGCGCTGGTACGCTCGCCACTGGTGCGCTCGCCACTGGGACTCTCGGCGAAGGTCCACCGAGGCTCGGCTGGGGTGCGCTCATGATCGGGCGCGGTCCTGTAACGCCCGGTCCAGGCCGGGCATCGGCAACCGCCGGCATGCCGCCCTTCATAAACAGCGGCGCGGGTCCGTCGGCGCCTCCGGAGCAGGCAGCTGCGAGCCCAGACAATACGATGACGGCGGCGGCACTGGGCAGGCCGCGCCCACACATCCCGGATTTCCCCATGTCCCCCCTCCTTGCCCGCCCCCCGACGCGCAAGAAAGCCACTCGTCTGTGCAGTGTAAAACAGAACGGCTGCGCAACCCTAATGCGCCGATGGACAGCGCGCCTTCAACCAGAGTAGCGCTTTCTGAACCGCTCGGACTTCCGATCGAGATCCGAATCGGCGCTGATTATTCGAATATTTTGCGCAGCGCGCCGAGGACCGGAACATTGGTCAGGTCGAGATAGATCGGCGTGATCGAGACCTTGTTGTCGCGAAGCGCGGCGACATCGGTGCCCGGCTCGGCATTGCCGGCCTCGCGGATCGGACCAATCCAGTAATAGGGCCGGCCGCGCGGATCGATGCCTTCGGTCAGATTGTCGGCGATCGCCCGTTTCCCTTGGTTGGTTACCGCGAAGCCGCCGACCTCGTCGGGCACGACGCCGGGAAAATTGATGTTGAACAGCGTATGCTCGGGCCACGACAGGCGCAGCAGCCGGTGGATCACCCCCGGGCCGTAAGCTTCGCCGGTCTGCCACGGCGGCTCCTCGCCATCGCGGTAATCCTGGCTCAACGCCATTGCCGGGATGCCGAGCAGCGTTGCCTCCATCGCCGCCGCGACCGTGCCGGAATAGGTCAGATCCTCGCCGACATTGCTACCGCCATTGATGCCGGACAGCACCAGATCGGGCGGCCGGTCGCGCAACAATCGCTTGACAGCGAGCAGCACGCAGTCGGTCGGCGTGCCGTCAACGGCGTAGCGCTGCGGACCGGCTTCGTTGAGGCGCAGCGGCCGGCGCGTCGTCAGGGAGTGGCTGGCGCCACTCTGTTCCTGCTCCGGCGCGACGACCCAGACATCGTCCGACAGCTCGTGCGCGATCTTTTCCAGCACCTGGATGCCGGGCGAGCCGATCCCGTCATCGTTGGAAATCAGGATGCGGCATTTGCTGCGATCGATCGGTTCAGCCATCCTCTCCGATCACCCTCTGTCCGCCCATATAGGTTTGCAACGCCTCGGGGATCGCGACAGTGCCGTTGGCGCGTTGAAAGTTCTCCAAGATCGCGATCATCGTGCGGCCGACCGCGAGCCCAGAGCCATTCAGCGTGTGCACCGGCTGGGTGCCCTTGCCGCCCGTCGGGCGATAGCGCGCCTTCATGCGCAACGCCTGGAACGGCCCGCAATTCGAGCAGCTCGAAATCTCGCGATAAGTGTTTTGGCTGGGCAGCCAAACTTCGAGATCGTAGGTCTTGCGCGCCGCAAAACCCATGTCGCCGCTCGACAGCAGCATGACCCGATAGGGCAACCCGAGCCGTTTCAGCACCTCTTCGGCACAGCCGGTCATGCGCTCGTGCTCGGCTTCAGATTGTTCCGGCGCGGTGACAGAGACGAGCTCGACCTTTTGAAATTGGTGTTGCCGCAGCATGCCGCGTGTGTCGCGGCCGGCCGCGCCCGCCTCGGAGCGGAAGCACGGGGTCCAGGCGGTGAAGCGCAACGGCAGTGCCGCCTCGTCGAGGATCTCGTCGGCAACGAGATTGGTCAGCGGCACCTCGGCGGTCGGGATCAGCCACAGGCCGCCGGTTTCCTCGGTCGTGCGGAACATGTCTTCGGCGGCTTTGGGCAATTGACCGGTGCCGAACACGACCTCATCACGGACGAGGTAGGGCGGCGCGATCTCGAGATAGCCGAGCTCGCGGGTGTGCAGGTCGAGCATGAATTGCGCGATTGCCCGTTCGAGGCGGGCCAGAGCGCCCTTGAGCACGACAAAGCGCGAGCCCGACAATTTCGCCGCGCGCGGGAAATCCAGCAGCCCGAGCTTCTCGCCGATGGTCTCGTGGGCCAATGGGTCGAAATTGAAGCGCGGCGGCTCGCCATGCCGGCGGATCTCTCTATTGGCAGTCTCGTCCGGGCCGTCGGGCACCTCGGGCGCCGGCAGGTTCGGCAGGCTCGCGAGCAGCTCATCGATCTGCTGCCGCAGCTCGGCCGCTTTGGCCGCAGTCGCCGCCTCGGCCTGTTTGCTGCCCTCGACCTGGCGCAAGATCTCGTCAACTGACTCGCCGCGCGACTTCGCCGCGCCGATCTCGCGCGACAGGCGGTTGCGCGCCGCCTGCGATTCCTGCGCGGCGGTTTCGAGCGCCCGCCATTCGCGGTCGAGCGCGAGCACCTGCTCGGCGCAGGCCGATAACCCTCGGCGCGCAAGCCCACGGTCGAATTCCGCCGGGTTTTCCCGGATCCAGCGTAGATCGTGCATGTCCCTAAAGGCTCTGTGGGATGGCTTGGGCCGAGTAAAACCCATCGAGGCCAACCCGCGAGACATAAGGTGGGTTTCGCATGGCTCAACCTCTAGCAGTTGTCATTGCGAGGAGCGCAGCGACGAAGCAATCCCCTTCAAGGCGCGCTTCGCGGCGGGAGATTGCTTCGCTTCGCTCGCAATGACAGTTGAGTGCGATGGCTATTCGCCGGGCGCGGGTTTGCCGGCGCCGGCGAGTTCGGCTTCTTCCTCGGCCTCGCGCTTGGCGCGCGCCTTCTCGACCATGCGGCACGACAGGATCGAAATGCCGTACAACAGGATCAGCGGGATCGCGAGGCTGATCTGGCTGACGATGTCGGGCGGGGTCAACACGGCGGCTACCGCGAACATGCCGACGACCGCATAGCGCCATTTCGAGACGAGACCTGCCGAGGTGATCAGCCCGGCCCGCGCCATCAAGGTCAATAACACCGGCAGCTGAAACGCGACTCCGAAGGCGAACAGCAGGGTCATCACGAGCGACAGGTACTCGTTGACCTTGGGTTCCGAGACGATCGGCAGCGAGCCGTCGGTGCCCGGGGTCTCGAAGCTCAGGAAGAACCGGAACGCGTAGGGGATCACGACGAAGTAGGCGAGCGCCGCGCCCATCGCGAACAACAGCGGCGTCGCGCATAGATAAGGCAGGAACGCCTTGCGCTCCTTCTTGTAGAGGCCGGGCGCGACAAATTTCCAAAGCTGGATCGCGACGACCGGAAACGACAGGCAGATCGCCGCCCAGAACGAGACCTTGATGTAGGTGAAAAAAGCCTCGGTCAGCGCCGTGAAGATCATCTGGCGGCCGGGCTGGCCGGCATAGATTTCGGCAAGCGGATGCGCCAGGAAGCGATAGATCGTTTCCTTGAACTGGTAGCAGATCAGAAATGCGACGATGATCGCGCCGAATGCCCACATCAGCCGGTTGCGCAGCTCGATCAGATGATCGAGCAGCGGCATGCGGCCGTCTTCGAGCTCGGCCTCGCGGTCGTCTTCGGGCTTTGTGGTGCCGTCGGCCATCCCCGGTCCTTACGGTTTCGGCGGCTCGAAATCGCGCGGCACCGGCACTTTTTCGGGCGCCGGCGACGGTGCCGGTACGGCGCCGTTGACATCGAACGGCAGCGAGGGTTGCTCCGGTTCCGAGGGGAGAGCCGCATCGGCTGATGCCTCAGCAATTGCCGGAAGTTGCGGTTCCGGTTCGCTTGCTGCCGGATGAGCTGGTGCGGGCGTCGTCTCGAAATAATCCGGGATGTCGGGCGGCTTGATGCTGTGCGCCAATTCGCCGGTCGGATCGACGGTTTTCTCGAATTCCTTGTTGATGTCGAACTCGGTCGCTTTTTTGAGCTGCTGGCGCATCTCGTCGAGCTCGGCCTCGCGGATCATCTGATCGACGCTGTTCTGGAACTCGCGCGACAGGGTGCGCGCCTTGCGAAACCAGTACCCGGCGACGCGCAAGGCGCGCGGCAGATCCTTCGGGCCGATGAACACCAGCGCGACGACCCCGATGACCAAAAGTTCCGACCAGCCGATATCGAAAAACATTGCGTTCCGAAAAGATGGGGGCCGACCCGCCTCCCGCGAGGCGGGCGATATTCTCAGAAAGGGCCGAGAGCGGCAATCGCGGGGCCGCTGACCGTAATCTCGTGCCGCAGGGGCGGATCTTTAAGGGGCGGGTTGCCAGCCCCGCTCGGCGCCGAGCGGCACGGCCGGTGTCTTGGCGCTCACTCCTCTTCCTCGGCCGGTTCCGCCGCCTCGGCGGGTTCGGCGGCGGTCTCGCTCAATACCGCCGGACCGAGATCGAGCAGGCCGGCGGCGCGCAATTCGTCTACCCCGGGCAGTTCGGTCACGTCGTTCAGCCCGAAATGCGCGAGGAACACCGGTGTGGTCGTCCAGGTGAGCGGCCGCCCGGGGCTGTCGCGCCGGCCCCGCGGCTGCACCCAGCCCGATTCCAACAGCCGGTCGAGCGTGCCGCGCGCCAGCGCGACGCCGCGGATCGCCTCGATCTCGGCCCGGGTGACCGGCTGGTGGTAGGCGATGATCGCCAGGGTTTCGACGGCGGCGCGCGACAATTTCCTCGAGACCGCGCGCTCATTGACGAGAAACGGCGCGAGATCCGGGGCGGTGCGGAACGTCCAGCCGCCGGCCAGCCGGACGAGGTTGATGCCGCGCTCGGCGTAATTCGCGCCGAGCTCTTGCAGCAAAGCGGCGACATCGGTTTCCAGACCGAGCCGCTCGACCAATTCTGCCTCGGAGAGCGGCGCCGGCGAGGCAAACAGCAGCGCTTCGAGAAGCCGCAGCTGATCGGAGGGGGCATTCATGCGGGCTGCCCTCCGCCTTGGACTCCTGACGGGCTGCGCAGGTAGATCGGCCCGAAGCTGCGGTCCTGGCGCAGTTCGATACGGCCGGAACGAGCCAGTTCGAGGCTCGCGGCAAAGGTCGAGGCGAGCGCCGAGCGGCGCAACACGCCGCCGCGCAATTCGGGCGGCAGAAAGCCGCTCAGCTCCCGCCATTCCGGCACATGGCCGATAAATTGCGCCAGGTGATGCAGCGCCTCGTCGAGAGAATGAAAGGTCGGCGGCGCAATCGTCAGAACCTGGGTGTGCTGGCGCCGGTGCTGCTCCGCATAGGCGGTCAGCAATTCGTAGAGGCTGAGCTCGTAGAGCGGCCGCTTGATCGTCGGCAGCCCCTCGGGCGCGCCGCGCAGGTAGAGTTCGCGGCCGAGCTGCGGCCGGGCCATCAACGCCGCGCCGGCGCGCTGCATCGCGGCCAGGAGCTGGATGCGATGGCGCAAGGCGGCGGCCAACTCGTCGGCGCTCGGCTCGTCGTCCTTTGGCGGCTCCGGCAAGAGCAGGCGCGATTTGAGGTAGGCGAGCCACGCCGCCATGACGAGGTAATCGGCGGCGATTTCGAGACGCAGCCGGCGCTGCCCGGAAATAAAAGCAAGATACTGGTCGGCGAGCGCGAGGATCGACAGCTTGGCGAGATCGACCTTCTGCTCGCGCGCCAAGGACAGCAGGAGATCGATCGGACCCTCATACCCGTCGAGATCGAGCAGCAGCGCCGGCTCGTCGGGCGCGCGCTCAGTGACCTCTGCGTTCCAGCTGGTTTCAGGGCTCATTTGCCATTCAATTCCCTTGGCCGGTGATGGTCAGCACGAAGCGGATCAGCGCCTCGGCCGGGACGCCGATCAGCCAGCCGAGGAGGCTGAAGCCGAGCAGGCTGCTGGCGCCGGCGTAGGAGAGGATGAAAATCCCCATCAGGATCAGCATGCCATAGGGCTCCAGCCGTGCGAGCGGATGAGCGAGAAAGCGCGGCAGGATCCCGACCGCGACCCGGCCGCCATCAAGCGGCGGTAAAGGCAGCATGTTAAAGACGCACAACACGACATTGATCTGCAACGAATTCACCAGGTTGCGGGCAAGCCAATCGGCGAAACTGTGCGGGGTCAAATCCACCGCGTAGAACAGCAGCGCCGAAGCAATCGCCAGCAGCACGTTGGTCGCCGGGCCGGCCAGCGCGACCAGCACCATGTCGCGGCGCGGATGATTGAGGCGCGCGAAGTTGACCGGCACCGGTTTCGCATAACCGAACAGGAACCCGGTTCGCATGATGATCAGCAGGGCCGGCAGCAGCACCGTGCCGATCGGGTCGATGTGCTTCAGCGGGTTGAAGGTGACCCGCCCTTCACGCCTCGCCGTGTCGTCGCCCAGCTGATAGGCGACGAAACCGTGCGCCGCCTCGTGAAATGTTACCGCGAAAATGACCGGTAGAATCCACGTGGTCGCCTCACGCAGCGTGCTGGCCCAGTCTGCGGTGGCATTCATGCGGGGTGCGACGCTCGGTTTCGCGCGACGATGGTTTCCCCCAACAATTCCGCAAAGCGCGCTTCGGCGTCGGCGCGATCGAAAGGCTGCGCCGATTTGCGGCGCAACGCCTCGGCGCGGGCAAGCCGCGCCTGCGCCGCCGCGGTCAGCGGCGACGCGGCGTCGGCGACCTCCTCCATCTCGGACAGCACGCCGTTGCAGTGCAGCGCGAGATCGCAGCCGGCCTCAAGCGAGCGCCGGGTACGCTCCGCCAGGCTCCCGGCGAGCGCGCCCATCGAGATGTCGTCGGAGATCAGCACGCCGTCGAAACCGATATGCTTGCGAATAACATCGCCGATGACCGCAGCCGAAAAGGTAGCCGGCGCGGCGGAATCGATCGCCGTGTAGACGATGTGCGCGGTCATCGCCCAGGACATGTCCGACAGCGCGCGAAACGGCGCGAAGTCGGTCGTCTCCAGGAGTCCGCGGCTCACGTCGACGCGGGGCAGGGCGCGATGGCTGTCGACCTGCGACCGGCCGTGGCCGGGGATGTGCTTGATGATCGGCAACACGCCGCCCTGCAGCAACCCCTCGCAGGCGGCGCGGCCGAGACGCGCGACCCGTTCCGGATCGGCGCCATAGGCGCGGTCGCCGATGACCGGGTCGGCGCCGGGCGCCGGCAAATCAAGCACCGGCAGCGCATCGACATCGATGCCGAGCGCGGCAAGATCGTCGGCGATCAGCCGCGCGCCGAGCCGGGCGGCTTCCGCGGCCTCGGGATCGGGCAATGCGGCGGTCCGCGCCGGAGCGGGATATTTGCGCCAGTGCGGCGGCTGCAAGCGCGCGACGCGGCCGCCTTCCTGATCGATCAGGACCGGCGCATCGGCCCGGCCGACCGCATTGCGCATCTCGGCGACGAGGGCGCGCACCTGCTCGGGGTCCTGGCAATTGCGCCGGAACAGCACAAAGCCAACCGGGTCTGCCGAGGTGAACAGTCGGCGTTCGTCGGCGGTCAGGCGCTCGCCGGCGCAGCCCAGAACGATCGCGCGCGGCACCCGACCCGCTTTAGTGGGCAAGGGAGCACCCAATCTTCTGCTTTTTCAGATCGCCGCAGAGGCGGTCCGCCGCCGCGGGATCGTCGAAGACCTGCGTCTCGACGCGGTACCACACGCCCTTGTCGCCGAGATCGACGCGCACGGCGACCGCGGTGAGCTTGCCCAAGGTATCCGGGTGCTCGCGCTTTAGTCGGCCCCATTCTTCCTTTGCGGCCTCGGGGCTGCGCAATGACGCGAGCTGGATGCGAACCGGGCCGGTGGGGAGGCTCTTCGGCGCCGCCGCGGCCGACGTTTCCCTGGCTGCGGGTTTCGGCGGCGCTTTCGGAGCCGATATGGCGGCGGCCTGCTGCTGCGGCGCCTGGGTCGCGGCCGGAGCCGGCTGGGCGGGCGGTGCGGTTGCAGCGGGCGCCGGCGGGGTTGCTGGCTCCTTTGGCACCGGGCGCGGCAACGGTTGCTCGGGCGGCGGCAGCAATTTCTCGACCGAGGCGGCCGCCGGTTTCGGATCGTAGACCGAGACGTTCTGGTCCGGCACCGGCATGCCGCCGGGGTTATCGGGCTTGACCTTCATCGGCTGATTGTCGGCGCGGATCAGCGGCACGTCGCCGCCGGGCCCGGGAACCGCCGGCTGATGCCCGCCCTGGTGCGAGAAGAACCACAAGCCGCCGGCGAAGATCGCCATGACCGCACCGGTCAAGACCGCGGTCGGCCAGCGCCGCCGCGGTGCGGCGAATTCATCGAGACGGTCGTCGCCGACCAATTCGACGGAGTCATCCTCCCGTTCCTCGTAGCCCCCCAGATGCTGCTGCATCACCACATCTCCCCCACTCTACATCTCCCCGGCTCTACATCTCCCCGGCTCTACATCTCGTCGACCGGATCGACCCCAAACACCTGCAAACCCGAGGCAATGACCAGCGCGACCGCACGCACCAAAGCGAGGCGCGCGCGTGTCAACTCCGGCTCCCCCGAAACGAGGAAACGCAACGTCGCCTCGTCCTTGCCCTTGGTCCACAACAGGTGAAATTGCGCCGCGACCTCCTGCAGAAAGAAAGCGACGCGGTGCGGTTCATGCGCCTCAGCGGCGGCCTCGACGATGCGCGGCCAGCTCGCGAGGTGACGGATCAATGCCAACTCAAGCGGATCGGTGAGGCGGCCGAGCGGTGTCTGCGCGAGCGCTGCATCGGACAGCTGCCTGGGCTCGAAAAGCTCCAAGGCGTGGCGCATGACCGAGGCGGCGCGCGCGTGCGCGTATTGCACATAGAAGACCGGGTTGTCCTTTGACTGCTCGGTGACTTTCGCGAAATCGAATTCGAGTGTCTGGTCGTTCTTGCGCGTCAGCATGATGAAGCGGAAGACATCCTTGCCGACTTCATCGATGACTTCGCGCAACGTCACGAAGGTGCCGGCGCGCTTCGACATGCGCACCGGCTCGCCCTTGTCGAACAGGTGCACGAGCTGGCACAGCTTGACGTCGAGGGCCGCCTCGCCGCCGCTCAGCGCCTTCACCGCCGCCTGCATGCGCTTGACATAGCCGCCGTGATCGGCGCCCCAGACATCGATCAGGTTGCGAAATCCGCGGCGGAATTTGTCGTGGTGATACGCGATATCCGCGGCGAAATAGGTCCACGAGCCGTCGGATTTCTTCAGCGGCCGATCGACCTCGTCGCCGAACTCGGTGGCGCGGAACAGGGTCTGGGGGCGCGGCTCCCAATCATCGGGCACTTTGCCCTTTGGCGGATCGAGGACGCCCTCGTAGATCAGCCCGCGTTCGGTCAGCGCGGCGAGCGCCGCATCGACCGCGCCGGATTTCACAAGGTCGCGCTCGGACACGAAGGCGTGGAAGCCGATGCCGAGCGTTGCGAGATCGTCGCGGATCAGCGCCAGCATGTCGGCGATCGCAAAATCGCGGATCGGCGCGAGCCAGACCGCCTCCGGCTTGTCGAACCATTTCTCGCCGTCGCGCTCGAACAATTTGCGCGCGGTGTCTTTCAGATACTCGCCGGGATAAAACCCCTCCGGCGGCACCGGCGCGGCGTGCAATGTGCCGGAACTGTGCAGCAGGCGGCTTTCCGGCGCGGCGGCGATAACCTCCTGGTAGCGGAAGTAGAGCGACCGGGCGAGCGCATCGACCTGGGCGCCGGCGTCGTTGATGTAATATTCGCGGTGCACGCCGAAGCCGGCTTTCGCGAGCAACGCCGCCAGCGCATCGCCGACGACGGCGCCGCGGCCGTGGCCGACGTGCATTGGCCCGGTCGGGTTGGCCGAGACAAACTCGACGTTGACACGCTCGCCCTGGCCTACCGTTGAATTGCCATAAGCGATTCCGGTTTCGAGGATCGCGCGGAGTTGCGCATGCCACACCGCCGGGTCGAGGCGGATGTTCAGGAAGCCGGGCCGTACCGCATGTACCGAAAAACCGCTGCCGCGGTAATCGCCGGTCACGAGCTCGCGCCCGGCCAACGCCGCTGCGATTTTCTCGGCGAGCGCCATCGGGTTCTGCTTGACCTGGCCCGCCAGCACCATCGCCGCGTTGGTCGCGAGATCGCCATGCGAGGGATCGCGCGGCGGCTCGACCGCGACCCGCGCGAAGTCGAGCCCGGAGGGCAGCGCGCCCTCGGCGACGAGGTGCTCAAGCGCGGACAGAAGGACGCGGCGGAAATCGCCGTAAATATTAATCATCGCTGCCTGAACATGCCGAGCCCTAGGTATCGACCAACCGGCGGTGCTCGTCGAGGGCAAATCGGTCGGTCATGCCGGCGAGGTAGTCGGCAACGAGGCGCGCCCGCTCGGCCTCGCCGCCGCCAGTCAGCGCGCGCCACTCCGGCGGCAGGTGGTCGGGCTCGGCGAGGTACACGCGAAACAGCTCGCCGACGACCCGGCGGGCGTTTGATGTCATGCGGTTAACCCGATCGTGGCGGTACATCCGCTCATATAGGAATTTTTTCAGCGCCCGGTCGTGGTTTCGCATTTCGTCGGAAAATGCGGCGATCGGCCGGCCGAGATCGCGTATCTCGTCGGCGGTCTCTGGTCCGCCTTCCGCGAGGCGTCGACGGGTTTCATCGACCAAGTCGCGGACCATGCGGTCGATCAGCCGGCGAATCGATTCGTGAATCAGCCGGGATTCTTCGAGCCCGGGATAGCGCCGCGCGACTTCGTCGAAGACGGGCCCGACGAGCGGTACCTCGGCGAGATCGGCGACCGCGAAGAGCCCGGCCCGCAAGCCATCGTCGATATCGTGATTGTTGTAGGCGATGTCGTCGGAGTGCGCGGCGATCTGCGCCTCCGGCCCCGGAAAGCTGTGCAGCTCCAGCGGGTGCGCCCGATCGTATTCGGCGATCGAGGGCGGCACCGGCTTCTCGATGCCGGAGCCGAGCAGCGGCCCGTTGTGCTTGACGGTGCCTTCGAGCGCCTCCCAGGTCAGGTTGAGGCCGTCGAACTCCGCATAGCCGCGCTCGAGCCGGGTCAGGATGCGCAGCGTCTGGTCGTTGTGCGAGAACCCGCCATAGGGCGCCATCTCGGCGTTGAGCGCCTCCTCGCCGGCATGGCCGAACGGGGTGTGGCCGAGGTCGTGCGCCAGGGCCAGCGCTTCCGCGAGATCCTCGCTGAGACCGAGCACGCGGGCAATCGTGCGGGCGATCTGCGCGACTTCGAGGCTGTGGGTCAGGCGTGTCCGGTAATGATCGCCCTCGTGGTAGACGAAGACCTGCGTCTTGTGTTTCAGGCGGCGGAAGGCGCTCGAATGGATGATGCGGTCGCGGTCGCGCTGAAACGGCGAGCGCATCGCGTGCTCGGGCTCGGGATGGAGCCGGCCGCGGCTCTTCTCCGGATCCGACGCGTAGGGCGCGCGAGAAACCGCCCAAACCATGGCCCGACCCTACGCCCGCCGGCCGCTTGCGTCCACCCGGCGGTCAGCGTCATGCCCGGCCAGGATCAAGCTGGCCGTGCCACCCGGCTGCGGATCTGAGCAAGGGCGGCGGCGATGTGCTCGGGATGCACGGAGGCATGCTCGATTTCCCACAACCACGGCTCGCCATCGGGCGCGTAATGAATGACGAGGTCTTCTCCTGCATCCTCTCCGCCCATCTGGCTCTCATCGCCGGCTGCTTCCGGCCACGGGCGCAGTTCGATCGCCATTGTGTCGGTATTTGGGTAGTAGCGAATCGTGGGTTCCAGCGTCGTAGCCCCTCGGAGCCTATTTAACGCGATCGGCGCGGTGCTCTTGCATAGTGTATTCCCATATTTCGACGCTCGGCGGGATTAGGTGCCCGTGGCATCGAATGTAGTATGTCGCAAGTGACTCTCCACTTCTGATACTGTTTAAGCAGAAAAATACTTTTCGATAATGCCCAGGTGCTAGGGCCCAGACTCATAACCAGTAGCATAGGGTAGCAGCGAGGCAGACCGCGGCGAGAAAGTTGCGAGAGAGGCGGTCGTAGCGGGTTGCGATCCGGCGAAAGTCCTTGAGCCGTCCGAACATGCGC
>Ga0185299_10000562_pt1 | contig 95335 bp, 85 predicted proteins | sample PaiPotPPA55metaG_FD_128002 | JGI IMG/M metagenome (GOLD analysis project Ga0185299, IMG submission 128002) | Iron sulfur acid spring bacterial and archeal communities from Banff, Canada, to study Microbial Dark Matter (Phase II) - Paint Pots PPA... ... | reverse complement strand
TTCACGTCCTGCACGATGACGCCTCTGCCTGCCGGCATGTCGAGGCGCTCGGCCATGTCTGGCGTGAGTTTGCGCACCGTGATGCCAAACTTATCCTGCTTGGGCGTGCTCTCGTCGTTACCGCCTTCATCCTCGTTCAACCGCGCCGCAAACAGCTTGGCGCGATCCGCGATGGTCACACTCGCGTTCTGTTGTCTGCCGTTGCGCACAAAACCCAGTTCCACTTTCGACGCTGGCTTTCGCGAGGCGATGTCGGCCACTAATTCCGAGCCCTTGGTCACCTTCTTGCCGTCGACCGTGGTAATTGTATCGCCCACTTTCAAGCCTGCCTGATCGGCTGGACTGCCGGGCACTACGCTCGATATGGTTACGCCTGATCCATTGCCATAAACCCGCGTGATGGCTGGATTCTCCACCGCGTCAAACATAATGCCGATGGATCCGCGAGCGACGCGGTGTTCGGGTCCGATCAGCTGGTTGTAAACCTGCACCACGGTGTTGGAAGGAAGCGAGAATCCGACTCCCGCGTAAGCATTGGTTTCGCTCAAAATTGCCGTGTTAATGCCAATGACTTCACCTTCAAGATTGACCAGCGGCCCACCGGAGTTTCCCGGATTGATCGCCGCGTCGGTTTGAATGAAGGTCTGGAATTGGCGGCCGGGGACGATATCACGGCCCTTGGCCGAGACGATACCAGCCGTGACCGTACCGACCTGGCCGAACGGGCTGCCTATGGCCAGAACCCAGTCACCGACTTCCATGCTGTCTGAGTTCCCCATTTTTGCCGTGGGCACTGTGCGCGTCATTTCGATCTTAATGACTGCCAGATCGGTCTCTTGATCTTCGCCGATCACTTTGGCATCGTGTTGCACGCCTGGCGGATCGTCTTGCAGCCGCACGCGGATGCGGTCCGCTTTCTCCACCACGTGGCGGTTGGTGACGATGTAACCCTTGGGATCCACAATCACGCCCGAGCCCAGCGAACGCTCCCGAATTGCTGCATCACCGTTGGGGCCAGCCGGGCCTCCTTGTCCGCCGAAGAAGCGATTGAAGAAGTCATCCATGCCACCCTGGCCGCCGCCACCGTTTTCGTCGTCGTCAGGACCTTGACCCTGCCCCCCGCCACGGCGGCGATGCGGATTTTTTATCGTCGACTCGGTATTGATATTGACCACGGTCGGGCCTAATTGCTTGGCGATCTGCGAGAACTCACCGGAAAGCTGCTTGGGAGAGGGAACTGACAGCGGAGTCGCGTCTGAAGACTTCTGCCCTTCCTTGCCCTTTACTCCGTAGGAGACTACCGAGCCAATTAGAATCCCCACCGCTAACGTAGCCACAATGCTGAACGAATACACCCAGCGATGAGTTTTCAAGCGCTGCCAAAATGCCCGCGAATCCATATCCCTACTTCCTCCGAGGACGCTAAACCTTTAATTATACCCGTTTGCAAACTCGCAGATTTGAAAACCGGTTATCGTGCAGTTTGAGATCACCGGGTATTTGTCAATTTGCCAAAATGTGGGAAACTGTCGGTATGACAAAAACGACAAAAGCGATAAAGGCGGGTCGGCTCGTAGTGCCGGACGGCATGGTCGGAGTTTACCGGGTTGTGGGAGTTTCCCCCGACGGACAAACGGCGGATATTGAGAAGTTCGATGTATCGAAGCAGAAGTCGGTGGGCGACCCTATTCGCTCTGTTGCAATGAACAAGCTAGCCGCGTACACGGAAGACGCGAGCCAAACTGCCGCCAGGATCTTGAGGGAAGCAATTACTGAAGACTAGTCGGGGAGGCTATTTCATCTCGTAAACGCTCTTCCCGCCCATCACCGTCCGCACCACCCTGGTCGCGATAACTTTTTCCGGCGAGGCCGCTGTCACATCATGGTCCAGCACCACGAAGTCTGCAAGCATCCCCGGCACCAGCTTGCCTTTTTCCTTTTCTTCGAATTCCGCAAAGGCCGAGCCCGTGGTGTAGGCCGCGATGGCCTGATCCATGGTCAGCTTCTGGGCGGGGAAGTATTCCTGCTTGCCATTTTCGCTCTTGCGCGTGACGGCCGCGTAAAGCCCTCGAAACGGCGTCACCGGCTCGACCGGATAATCCGTCCCGAACGCGACGGTCACGCCCTTATTCAGAATTGACGACCACGCATAGGAGGTGGCGGCGCGCTTTGGCCCCAACCGGTCTTGCGCCCAGCGCATGTCTGTCAGCACATGGCTTGGCTGCATGGAAGCAATCACCTTCAACTCTTTGAAGCGCGCGATCTGCGCCGGCGTGGTGACCTGCGCATGCTCAACGCGTAAGCGGAAATCATCGCCGCCGTTTGGCGCCTTCACTTTCTGCTCACGCGCAGCCTTTTCAGCTTCTGCAAAGGCATCGAGCGCCATCTGGATACCCTTATCGCCGATGGCATGGAACCCAAGCTGGAAGCCCGCCAGCACTCGCTCTTTGGCCATGTCATTCAGCTTATCCGCCTCATACCGCGGCAAGCCGGAATTTTTAGGATCGTCGGCATATGGCTCCAGAAGCGCTGCTGTATGCCCGCCCAGCGAGCCATCCATAAAACCCTTCAACATTCCTGTATGCAACATCAAATCCGAGGGCGGATGTGAGTCGCGCTTCTTCTGCAACTCCTCAACGGAGTCGTCAAAAGGCAGCCATTCCGAAATCCGCGCCGTCAGCTTGCCTTCTTTTTCCAACTCTTCGTAGATCTGAAAATTCTGCCAGTCCGGCGAATAATCCTGCACCGAAGTCACGCCGTGTTCAGCCAGGTCCGCCAGCGCCGTTTCGATTGCCTGCCTCCGCTTTTCGTGCGTCGGCTGCGGGAGCACCACGGACACCGCCTGCTCCGCGGTGTCGCGGAGAATCCCCGTGGGCTGGCCGTTGGCATCGCGATCAATCTGGCCACCTTCCGGATTGCGGCTCGCAATCGTGATACTCGCCAGCTGCAGCGCCCGCGTATTGGCGACGGCCAGGTGACCATCCACGCGATCCAGAAATACCGGATGCCCGGCCGAAACTTCATCCAGATCCCAGCGACTGGGCAGAGCTTTCACCGGCCAAGTCGTCTCGTCCCATCCTCCACCCAGAATCCATTCCCCCGGCTTGGCCTTCTCCACCTTGGCCAGCACGCGCTCGCGGAATTCATCCAGCGTCTTCACTCCGGTTAGATCGACGTTCAATTTCTGCAATCCCGCATCGGCGAGATGGAGATGCGCATCGTTGAAGCCCGGCATAACGAAGTGTCCGCCCAGATCAATGACTTGCGTCTGCGGACCCTTCAGTTTCTGGATGTCAACATTCTTTCCAACTGCCTGAATGCGGTCCCCCCGCACCGCGATGGCTTCTTCGCGGAGAATCGAACTGAATTGCGCGTTCGCGGGCACTCCGGTGTAAACGTTGGCGTGCACGAAGATGACGTCCGCTTTGGGACCGGGAGCGGCCGTTGTTTGAGCGGGCGCCGGATTCTGCGCTTGCAAAGGCGCGAAACAACAAAAGACCACAGCGAAAGCCAGGTGCCCCATCTTTCGAGTTCTTTGCGAAAGGTGGGGTAGCACGATTGCGTCAAGACCTTGCGCAGCACCGCCTAGTTTTTGAGTGGCGCAGCGCTTCAGCGCTGCGAAAAGATGCTTCCTTGAACGGAGGGCTTTAGCCCCCGAGGTCGCAAGTCTCATTATTCTCCGGCTCCCGCCAGCGCCAGCAGCGTCAACAGAATTCGCTTCAGGCCCAGCTCGCGTCCATTGCTGTCAAACCATTCCTGCAAAGTGTGCGCGCCACCACCCGACCCGCCGCCGCCGATGGCGACCGCCTCCAACCCCAACGACAGCGGAATGTTGGCGTCCGTAGATGCGCGCTGTACCTGTGCCGCATTGTTCAACTGCGCATCCACAGCCCGAATCACATGCAAAATCCGCGAGCCTGTCGCTAACTCTCCGGCTGGGCGGTTCCCGATTGCCACCACTTCACAATTCACTCCGGAAGGCCGCTTCTGCACCGGCGAGCGCATCTCCGCGGCCATCGTCTCGTCTTCCACCGCGCGATTCAGCGCCAGCCGCAGCGTCTGCTCCAGCCGCTCCATCTCCGTCATCGAGGTCGAGCGGATGTCCACCTTCATGCTGGCCGACTCGGGAATCGAATTCACCGACGTGCCGCCGCGAATCACTCCAAAGTTGAACGTTGTCTTCGGCGTCGCTGGCACCGGCGTCGCCGTAAACGCATCGATGGCACGCGCCAGAATTACGATGGGATTGGGCGCGCCAAAATCGCTCCACGAATGTCCCCCCGGACCGCGCACGATCACTTCAAATCGCCGGCTGCCGAGGGCCTCGGCGACGATCGTGTCCGCTCCCGCGCCGTCGAGCACTACGCTGTAAGCAATCGAATCCTTCCAGCGCGGCGTCGAAAAAATGTGCCGCATGCCGCGCAGGTCGCCTTCGCCTTCTTCCCCCACGTTCCCGATAAACACAAACGGCAGCGCGTGCCGCAGCCGCACCGCGCGAAGCAGCGCGGCAATCGCGAGCATCGCCGTCACGCCTGCACCGTTGTCGGAAACTCCCGGCCCATACAACCGGCTTCCCTGCTGCCTGATATTCAACGGCGTGTTTGCCGGAAACACAGTGTCGATGTGAGCGCTCAGCGCCACATAGCGCTGCCCAAATCCGGGGTGCACTCCGAAGACGTTGCCAACGTCGTCGATGCGCACATCGTCGAGCCCGACTTCGCGAAAGCGCTCCGCCAGCCATGCCCCGCGGGCCGACTCGCCAAACGGAGGAGCGGGAATCCTCGCCATCTCCATCTGCCATTGCGCCAGTTGCGGCTCCTGCGTACGCAGCCAGTTGAACGCCGACCGCACCTCGGGCGACGCCGCCAGCCGCGCCACATCCTGCTGCACCGTAGGCACAACGTCCGGCATATCCGCGCGCGGAGGAGTGGGGCTCATGGGAAGTATTGCGTTCATATTACAACGCGTGGGGAGGAATAGGGATTACCTAGAACTGGTCGCACTAAATACTAATAGAAATCGGGAAGGGTACGATCTCACTCCGTGCCGAAAGCGCGTTGTCGAAAGCGCGGCTTCAGGCGCTGAAGTTCGCTCCGCCGCACGTGGCCAGCTTTATTGCACTTCATCTCGTCTGCCGCTGCTCAGCCTCCGCCAGCCATCCCCGTCGCAGCCTCTCAGCCGGAATGCTGGACAGCAAAGGTTTGATATCAAGAATAGGCGTCCCATCCAGCATATCGACGCCTCGAACATGAAGCTCGCAGCCTTCGCGCCGAAGCAGTTCAACAGTCGTCAATCCAATCGGATTCGGACATCGCGGAGACCGCGTCGCGAACACCCCATGCGCCCGATTGTCCTGAGGCGGCGTACCCAGTAACGCGAATCCCTCAGAGCGATCAAACTCCCACAGCACGACAAGATGCGAGAAGCCCTCAATATCGGTGAGCCCTGGCTCAAACTCGGGAAGGATCGCGAGCACTCCATCCGCCCCGTGCTTCGCTCCCAGCCCCTTGGGAACCTCGCTTGCGTCCTTGTAAGGACTACCCACAAATCCAATCGGCCGCGACGTAAACATAAGGACATTCCTCCACGTCCATACTGTCCATACTACTGAAGGGATCTGGCCTATCGGTGCGCCGTCACAAAAAATGGGTACCCCATTCTTTGCGCCACCCCAGATTGATCTGCATTCTTTTCGATCCCGGTCTAAGCCAGGCGACGCTCTATGACGCCGGTTCGCTCTTCCACGGCGGAGACCAGCTTCTTCGTCGCTGGAACCTCGATCCCGTGGCGGCGAGCGCCGCGCAGGATCGGGCCAGCGATAGCCTCCAGCTCCGGAGGGTTGTCGCGCTCAACGTCCTTTTGCATAGAGCTGCGCATGTTTCCGGGCATGGCCGTTACCCCTGAGATCACGGCTTCAGGATCAACCTTCGCACCCTCGGCGACGGCAACGGCACACGCCTCCCGAACACAAGCCTCTCCCAAACTCCGCCACTGCGGATCGGAAAGAATTTCCCCGACAGTTTTATCGGCAGCGGTTGTGGCCAAGGCAAAGGGCGCAAGAAAGACCAACTTGCCCCACATCAGCGTGGGCTCATCGTCAATGAAGCGACAGGTGAAACCGATTTGCTGAAGCTGCTCGAGAGCGTTCCCAAGAAGCTCCCGACCTGCGGACAAAACATTCAGACGTGCGAAAGGAGAACGATGGATTATATGTCCCGGGCTGACACGTTCAGTCTCAACCGCGATCGTCGCCGGAATCACGCGCTCTGCCCCATACTTCGCGCGCATCAACGGGATATGGTCAATGCCATTGAGCAACGGAACGATTCCCCGCACTGCATCGGGATTCTTGAGCGCGGTGAGTGCCGGCTCAAGCTGCGTGGCCTTAACCGTGATCCAGACCACGTCAACCGGAGGGACTTCGGCAGCGACCGCGACATCCACGGTGAAATTGCCGTACGGGCTTTCCAGCCGAAGCTGTTTGGGATAGTGCTCAAGCGTCTCCCGCCTGACGACCAGCGTAACGGAGGCACCAGCATGCGCCAGACAAGCGCCAATCAGACCGCCAACGCCGCCCGCTCCAAGAATCGCATGCCGCATCGATTTGGACATATTGTCAGACATGGAGTCTTAGATTCGCAGGAAGTCAATTTTGTTTCACGGTAGCTGGCAGGCATTCCCCAACCTCGGCATCGCTCAATGTATGGTCGCTGGTCTTGGCGCGCTGGTAAATGCGGTCAACCAATTCGTCGGTCGCGGGAATGCCGCGCCGCTCCAGCCAGAACAGCACGTTCGATTTCCCGCTCATCGGACCGATGTCGATAATTTGTTCCAGCCCAAATGTATGTGAAGGCACGCCGGAGTAAACCGAGTTGGCAAGGAGAACATCGTTCTTGCGATACGCCTTGATGATCGCCGCCGCGTGCACGCCCGTAGCCGTGCGAAAAGCATCGTCGCCCACCACCGGATAATTAGCGGGGATGGGCACACCCGTAGCCCGCGAAACCGCCTGGCAATACTGCTTCAGCTTAGTCAGGTCCTGCTCTTCCCATGGCGCAACGCCCATCAGCTTCAGATTGACCAGCATCTGATCCATCTGCGTATTGCCCACCCGCTCGCCCAGGCCGATGGCGCACCCGTGTACGCAATTTGCGCCCGCGATAAGCGCCGCCATCGAGTTCGCAATGGCCAAGCCGCGATCGCTGTGTCCATGCCAGTCCACGCGAATTTTTTCGCCGGAAGGCTTCACCACTTCCTCGATCACAAACCGTACCAGTGCAAGAGCGCCCATGGGTGTGGCGTGGCCGGCGGTGTCGCAGATCACGATGGCGCGCGCGCCGCAATTAATTGCCGTCGCGTAAAGCCGTTTGACTGTTTCCGGATCGCAGCGGCTCGTGTCCTCGGTGACATACATCGAATCGAGGCCAAGCGAAACTGCATACTTCACGGCCTTCTCGGTGGTCTGCAAGAGAAAGTCGTCGGACCACCCTTCGGTAAAGCGGCGAATGGGACTGGATCCAATAAATGTAGCGGCCTCGATCGGCAGACCCGTCTTCTGCACGATTTCGGCAATGGGACGAATATCGTTCTCGAGGGTGCGCGCCGCACAGTTGGCGCGTATCTTCATCTTCTGCGAAACGATTTCGCGCGCCAAGGCTGTCACGTGCTCCACCGCGCGTGCCCCCGCGCCCGGCAATCCCAGATCGAGGGAGTTAATCCCCAAAGCCTCCATGAGATGGAGAATCTCAATTTTCTCGGGAATCGAAGGATCGCGGACCGATGGCGACTGCAAGCCATCGCGGAGACTCTCGTCATTGAGCAGCACCGGCCCAGGCAGCTTCAGTCCCGGCGGATAATTCTGATTCCAGTCGTAGATGAGTTCGGAAGTGTTCATGGGCAAGTACCCAGTACTTAGTGCCTATCGAGTCAACCCGCCTCTGTCTGGCTCGGTACTCGCAACTATTTATTTATTTTTCGGCGGCAGTGTCAACCCGAAAACCGAAATCATTCCCTGGCCCGCGACATTGACTTTCGCTTCCTCGGGATTAGGCAAATAAAGCGTCTGGCAGTGCTCGCAGCGGTAGACTTCTGCGTCCGGTCCCCAGGCTTTTTCCGCGTCGCCGCAGGCTTGCTCGATCACGTCCTCCGAATAAAACCAGCGCTTCAAATGTCCACCACAGAATTTGCCTTTTTCGTTTTTTTCGTTGCACGCGCGCTGTCCCGCCTTCTTGGTCTTGACTTTATGATGCGGAAGCTGTGCAGGGGCTTGGGGACTTGAAGTCGTGATTTCGCCAGTTGCCAAAGGACTCATCCTCGTTCGCCGCGGCGCTCTCGGCGCCGGATTCGGTCTTATGAGCGTCATTGTACTCGAAGCCCGGAGGCTTCCCCAAGCCACCGATACCGTATGCTGGGTGCTTATCCGGAAACGCGATCTGCCGTTGGATCTACCGTTGCAAGTTCCGCAATAAAAAACAAGCTGAGGGAGTTCATGATCACAATTGTTTCGGGACTGCCGCGTTCCGGCACCTCGCCCATGATGCAAATGTTGGCGGCGGGCAGGATGCCAATACTCTCAGATGGGGAAAGGAAAGCTGACGCGAATAATCCGCGGGGCTATCTCGAGTGGGAGCGCAGCAAGCAGCTTCCGCAAGACCCGGCCTGCATTCCCGAAGGGGAGGGCAAAACCGTGAAAGTGATCTCGCGCCTTCTGCTTGCGCTCCCTGAGGATCACGAATATCGGGTTATTTTCATGCAGCGCCCGTTGCCTGAAGTACTGGCCTCGCAGGAAGTGGCACCGCCAACCCTGGAGCTGGCAACCTCGCCATTGCCGCGGCCTTTGAAAAGCACCTGCGCGAAGTCGATGCCTGGATGGACGGCAAGTCGTACGTCAAAACTTTATGCGTTTCCTACCACGAAGTATTACGGGACGCGGAAAGCATCGCGAAGAAAGTCACACAGTTCCTCGGCGTGCCCTTAGATATCGAGGCAATGACACGCCAGGTGGACGCGACGTTGTATCGGAACCGTTCAGAATAGATTGCGGGACCTCATCAAGCCGCCAGCGACCATCCCTCAGGCGATTAGAACTCCCGCTTCGGTGGCTGTTGCTCCGCTCCGACGCAACCCACGGTCACTTCGGCATCGAAATAACTCTCTCCGCGGACTGGCGCGCCGGCCATCCGGCGAAGGGTTGCCATCTGTCCGACGTGCGTCAAGGCATCGGCAATTGGCCCCTGGAAAAGCTTTTCCGGAGTAGCATGCAGGGGCTCGGAAGAGGCCAGATATTCGTCAAAACGCTCTAACGCTGCAAAAAAACGGTCGGTTTCTTTTTGCCAGCTAAGCGGGGTAGAGTCCCTCCAAGTCCGCCTGCCAGCCGCGATCGAGAGTCCCCAGTCAAGCAGGTCTCCCATGTGAGCCAGAATATTTCCCGGAGTACGCACGCCCTCAGCGGCGTGAAAATTGGCGAAAGATTCTGGCGCATTACGAATCGCCTTGGCTCCGCGATAGGCCAGTGTCGCGAGGCCGTGGCGAAGCAATTCACGTTTGGAATCTGAGTTCGAGGAGCTATTCATGGACACAAGATACACTGTCCTCAGGAGAGAGGAAAAGCATGCCGAAAGATGCCACCCAGCCCGGTTCCGTGAGCCGCGAGAACGCCGAGCACTACCGTTGGGGAAACGATTGCGACGGCTGGCATCTCGTCAAGGATGAGAACCTTAGTGTGATCGAAGAGTTCATTCCCTCCGGCGCCTGCGAGGTGCGCCACTACCACCAGAGGGCGCAGCAATTTTTCTACATTCTCTCCGGCGAGGTCATGATGGAGGTCGAGGGGCGAACCACGTTACTCGGCGCGGGCACGGGAATCCGCGTCCTCCCCGGAGCCCGTCACCAGATATGCAATCCATCCTCGGGCTCGGTGCGATTTCTGGTCATCTCACAGCCGCCCAGCCATGGCGACCGCTTCACGGAATGATCCGCCATGGAACCCTCGGAATAGTTTTTAATTTCTTACGTTTGCCGTCTCACGTGCTTCCGCTGAGGCGCGCAAGCTCAGGTCTATAAAAACAAATCCATCGCGCGTCACTACGTCTCCGCTTTGTACCGGGATGGCGTTCGCAAACATGGGACCGTCATACACAAACGTGTGAAACTCGCCGTTTTCTCCGCAGGGGTCGATTCCAGGTGGGAACTCGTCAAGCAGTTGTTGATTCAAGTCACGTCCGGCAAACGAGGCGGGTAGTTTTCTCGGATCCAGACAAACGATTCGACTCCGCACTCCGTCAGCCCACATATCTTTGACCAACTGCCGGGTGTCCAGCTTCCATAAAGGAAACACCGGGTTAAGGTCAAGTCCGCGCATGCGGTCTTCGCGATATTGCCGCACGTCCTCAAGAAAGAGATCGCCAAAGGCAACGACATCCACGCCGGCATCAGTCGCTCTTGCGTAGGCCGAGTTCATCGCCGCTTCGTATTCCTGGTTGGAACACGGCCAGGGCAATGGAATTTTCCACAAAGGGAGCCTAGCGGCGTCGGCCTGAACCTCGACCAGTTCACGGCGAACTCCATGCATTGCGACACGGTCGAAGTTAGAGTTGATCGTAGTCAGAAGGCCGACGATTTCGTATTCGTTCGATCGACGCAGAACCTGAAGAGCCCAAGCGCTGTCTTTGCCGCTGCTCCAGGATACGAGAGCCTTTTTCCTCAAACCTTTCATTTCTCTCTACGATGGCTTGCGCCGAATCACGCCAGCTGCGAGTATCGCGCCGCTCAATCGCGCTCCCAGGCGACGCGCAAATTGCATATCCAGAAATCCTTCCATCTGCCGCGCGAAACCGGGTCCGTATCCATACCACCAAACTTTCTTCATTCTGGGCATTAAATCTATATCCAGATATTTCAGGCGGACCATTTCCTCCAGCCCAAAGCGGCCGTGGGCTCGGCCAATACCACTCGACTTGACGCCGCCGTGCGGGGCTTCGCTGATGCCGAAGCACGAAATCACATCATTCACCATCACAGTGCCGGCGCGGATGCGGCGCGCCACCCGTTCCCCACGGGCGCTGTCGCGCGTCCAAATACTCGCCGCCAAACCGAATTCGGAATCGTTGGCCAGCCGTATGGCGTCGTCGTCGCTGTCGAATGCCGCGACCGCCAGCACAGGACCAAACGTTTCTTCTTGCATGACGCGCATTTCATGGGTCACATCCCCGAGCACTGTGGGCTCGTAAAAATTCGGCCCGAGGTCCGGAAGCCGCGAACCTCCGGCCAAAACCCGCGCCCCACACGCCACAGCGTCTTGCACGTGGGTTTCTACATTTTGCACCTGGCGCTCGTGAATCATAGGTCCTACGTCGGTTTGGGGGTCGAGCCCCTCGCCAACGCGGAGTTTCTTCGTCTTTTCTGCGCACGAAGCCAGAAACTCTCCGCACAGACTGCGATGCACATAGCAGCGCTCTACCGATAAGCAAGCCTGCCCGGCATTTGCAAACGCACCCCACACCGCCGCGCTCGAGGCCACGTCTATATCGGCATCATCAAGCACCAGCATGGGATCTTTGCCGCCCAGTTCCAACACCACTGGAAGCAACCGCTCGGCCGCAGTGACCGCAATGCGCTTGCCCGTCGCGACGCTACCGGTGAACACCAGCTTGTCGATTCTCGAACGGCTCAACGCCGCGCCGGTCATGCCGTCCCCCACCACGACGCGGAAAACAGCTTCAGGCACGCCGGAGGCGTGCAGCAGCGACTGCAGTTCGAACGCCACCAGAGAAGTAAATTCTGAAGGCTTCAGCACCACCGCGTTGCCGGCTACCAGAGCGGCCAGCGTCTCCGTGGCGGGAATCGAGAATGGATAGTTCCACGGAGAGATAATCCCTATAACGCCGTGGGGCTCACGTACCAACCTTCCGGTCTTGAGCTTGGTCGCGAGATTTCCGTGAGGCAATGGCTCGTCCCGCAGCAGGCGATAGGCATTGTCGATCAGGAATCGCGCGGCATCGAGCACCACCAGCACTTCGGTGGTCAATGCTTCCGCCACAGGTTTGCCAGCTTCGCGCGCGATAGCCTTGGCGATCTCTGATTTCTTTTCATGCAGCTTGCGCTGGAATTCGCGCAACACCGCGATGCGCGTACGCACTCCGCTCCCGGCCCACGACGGCTGCGCCGCCCGGGCCAGCGCCACCGCAGCCAGCATCTCGCTCTCGCCCGCGCAATCCAGCTCGCACAGAATTTCGCCGGTCGCCGGATTTACCGACGAAACTCTCCGTGCCCCGACTTGTAGGTCTGTGGCCAATCCAACAATCCGCTGGGACGTTGCTTACTGCGTTTTTGCTTGCTGCGCCTGGCCTGCGGCAGCCCGCCGGCACATCGTTCCATCCAGCACAGATTAGTACTCTACATTTACCAGATACAGCCCGCCAGCTGGTGCCGTGGCTCCCGCAGCCGATCGATTGCAGGCCTGAAGAATCCGCGTCAAGTCGTCAACCTGCAACCTCTCTTTCCCCACCAGAATAAACGTCCCGACCAGATTGCGAACCATATGGTGCAAGAATCCTGAACCCCTCACCGTGTAGACAAACTCCTCTCCCTGCCGCTCCCAAGTCGAAGAAAGAATGCGCCGTAGATTAGACACGGGTGCGCCTTCGCGTTGCTCGGGATCCACCGCCGCAAACGACGTGAAGTCGCGCTCGCCTTCCACCAGTGCCGCCGCACGCGCCATCGCATGTTCGTCCAAGGGATAGGGGTAATGCCACACGTACCGTGCCAAAAACGGCGTACAGATTGGCGCGCGATAAATTCGGTAGCGATAGGTCTTGGCCCGCGCCGAGTGCCGCGCATGAAAATCCGGCGCAGCTTCTTGCACCTCCAGAACCCTCACCGACGCCGGCAATACATCATTCAGCGCCTTCACGAAGTTTGCAGCAGGGACAGAAGACTCGGTGGCAAATGTCACAACCTGGCCCAGGGCATGCACACCGGCGTCGGTTCGACCCGAACCTTGCGGCAATACCTTTTCGCCAGTAATTCGTCCAATGGCTGAGGCAAGTGTGCCTTGCACCGTGACAGCATCGGGCTGCACTTGCCAGCCGGAGAAATCCGATCCGTCGTAGGAAAGAATCAGTTTGAGGTTACGCATGCGATCTTTCGAGTCCTTCAGCAGCGCCCTTTCATCCAAAGCATTTCTCGGGTTGCAGTTTCTTACTTTGGCGGAGGAGAGTGGATTTCAAGCAGCATTGCGAGGACTTTATCAGTTTCCGCTTTACGGAACGCGCAAAAGGATCCGGCAAATCGGATATACTGTTGCGTCTCATCAACTTTCGTCTCTGGGAAAAATTCCCACGGTTCGCGAGTATCTTGACACCGAAGGGCTGGGTGGCGACATTACTGCGCGAAGGCGTTCCAGTACGTACCTTTCAAGGGCTTCCTTTTTCAGGAACCTAGGTGCCTCCAGTTGCGTACTAACGTCTGAGTAGAATTTCCATTTTGCACTGTTCGGCAATCTCGCGTCACAACAACTCTTTTTGCTGCAAGGCCATAACGAACGGAGATGAATAGATGCCATTCGCACGCATAGCCTCCAATATCCGGCTGATCGCCGCCGCGGTTCTATTTGGGACAATGACGATCGCCCTCTGGGCGCAGGAACCACCTGCGGCTCCTACTCCGCAAAATACACCGGAGGCGCGGCCGCTGCCGGTGTTGAACTATTCTCAGCCGGTATCGCATTTTCCGAATCCGATTGGGCCGTACTCGCCACGGCATGTGGTTGCCCCTAATCTCGCCAACACGGCGCGCATTGATTCCCTGATGCACGATGGCAAGGTTTATCTTTCGCTCAATGACGCCATCGCTTTGGCGCTGGAAAATAATCTCGACGTCGCCATCGCCCGCTACAATTTGAACATCGCCGACACCGATGTGCTGCGCGCCAAAGCCGGCGCTAATATTCTCGGCGTCAATGCCGGAGTGGTGCAGAACACTCCCGGCGGTGGCGTCGGCGGCATCGGTGCAACCGCCGGGGCTTCCACCGGCGGTACCAGTCTCGGGGCGGGCGGAATAGGCGCCGGCACCAATGGGTTGGTCAGTTCCACGCTGGGTTTGGGACCACTCATCACCAGCTTCGATCCGGTCATCACCGGTACGCTGCAGGAAGATCATTCCGAGAGCGTATCGTCGAGCTTGTTTAACGGCGTGCCGATTCTTGCACAGAATACGGGCACAGTGAATTTTGCCTATAACCAAGGCTTCAGTTGGGGTACCAATTTGCAAGTGGGGTTCAACAACAGCCGTATCACTTCCAACGTCCCATTTAACACCTACAGCCCACTCATTAACTCGGCGCTTCGCCTTCAGTTGACCCAGCATCTGCTGCAAGGCTTTGGACTTCCTGCCAATACCCGCTTCATTCACATCGCGAAAAATAACCGCGAACTCACTGACGTTGCCTTTCGCTTGCAGATCATCGATAGTGTCGATCAGATCGAACTTATCTATTGGGATCTGGTCTACGCTTACGAAAACGCCCGCGTGCAAAACGAATCGCTGACTTTCGCCCAGAAAACTTTGTCAGATACGAAGAAGCAGGTTGAGATCGGCAGCCTGGCTCCCATTGAAACGGTTCGGGCGCAGAGTACGGTCGCTCAAGACCAACAACTCGTAACCACCGCGCAAACCAATCTGCAGTTAGAGCAATTGCTGATGAAGAATGCGCTGACCCGCAATTTGAAGGATCCTGTGCTGGCCACCGCCGAGGTGATTCCCACTTCCACGATTGCAATTCCGGCAGAGGAGCAGATCCTGCCAACCGAGGATCTGATCAACGACGCACTGCGCCATCGCGCAGAACTGGTCGAAACCCGCATCGATTTGAATAGCCGCGATTATAGTAACAAGGCTGTACGGAGCGCCCTCCTTCCCACGCTGGATCTGTTTGCTTACTATGGCGGAACAGGGCTTGGCGGGTCACAGAACCCTGCCAACCTGTGCCAGGATCAAACGGCCGCACAGCGGCAACTCGGCTTCTGCGCTGGACCAAACCCTGACCACAATGATCAGGTCATCATTCCAACAGTGGGGTCCACCAGCATTGGTGGGACGTGGAATCAACTCGTGAACTCCACCGCTCCCGATAAAGGCGTTGGCCTGTCACTCAACATTCCCCTGCGTAACCGCGCAGCACAAGCCGTACAGGTCCGCTCGGAACTGGAATACCGGCAGGCTCAAATGCGCCAGCAGCAGATCGAGAACCAGGTCGGCATCGAGGTTCGTAACGCACAGTATGCCGTGCAACAGAACCGCGCCAGCGTGGAGTCGGCCAAAGCTGCTCTCGACCTTGCCCGTCAATCATTGGACGCGGAGCAGAAGAAATATCAGTTTGGCACTTCCACCACAACCCTGGTCCTGCAGTATCAGAGCCAACTGGCGACCGCCGAATCGACCTTGGTGAATGCCACCGTGGCTTATGAAAAGTCACGCATTGAGTTGGACCGCGCCACTGGAACGCTGCTCGATCACAATGGCATCAGCGTGGACGACGCCGCCCGCGGCCAGGTCACGCGCATGCCCAACGTACCCTATATTGCTCCGCGGAAAGACTTGCCTTCGGTGGCGCAGCCCGTGCCGCAGGCCACTGCTCCGCAACCACCTCAGTAGGCATTCCGAGAAAGAACCCGGACGCGGTGCCCCGCCGCGTCCAGTTCCTCCCAACAATTCTTTACAATCTGCTACGGTTGACCACGCTTCATGCCGCTAAGATGGAATGACGTCCTGCATGACTTGCGCATCCAACCAGATTTTGAAATCTGTCTTGTCTCTCAATATGATGCATGACCGTTCCTGGCCAAGGAGACGAACTATGTCTTTGCTTTCGCACCAACGAACTGCGGCCCTTTCGCGTTCCGCCGCACTGTTTACGACACTTGTGATTTTGTCCAGCATGCAGGTGGCGCCGTCTTTGTGCGCGCAAGATGTTCCCGCCGCACCAGCGCCGCAGCCTGCGACGGTTCCGGCACCGCCCGAACTGATTCACTTGCAGGATTACTCGAAGCCGCGCTCGGCGTTTCCAAGCGTTCTGCAGCCCTATCGCGCACAAGAGTTGGCGCAGCCCAATCTGGCAAACTCGCCGCGTATCGACGCGCTCATGCGCGACGGGAAAATCTACCTCTCGATTGACGACGCCGTCGCCCTGACGCTGGAGAACAATCTCGATATCGATATTGCCCGCTATAACCTCAACATCGCAGACACCGATTACTTACGCGCCAAGTCGGGGGCTAACATCCTCGGCATTAATACCGGCGTCGTGCAGAATACTCCCGGAGGAGGCGTAGGCGGTCTGGGCGGGACGGTAGGCTCCGGCACCGGAGGCACAACCGTGGCCGCAGGCGGCGCGGGAACGGGCACTAACGGCCTGGTGAGCTCCACGCTGGGAATCGGCTCGCCCATCACCAGTTTCGATCCCGTTCTCACCGGCACGCTGCAACTCGATAAGAACAACACCGAATCCGTGAGCAGTCTTGCCCCGGTGCCCATACTTGCTCAGAACACTTACACTGCCGATTTCGCCTACACCCAGGGGTTTGAGTGGGGCACTACTCTCACGGCCGGATTCAACAATACCCACGTCACGACAAACAGTCCCACTAGTTTGCTGACACCGGATTTGAGCGCAAATTTTCAGGTCAAGATCACGCAAGACCTGCTGCAAGGCTTCGGCCCAGGACCCAATCTGCGCTTCATCCACATCGCCAAAAATAATCGCGAAATCTCCGACGTCGCATTCCGTCTGCAAATAATCACTACCGTCGATCAGATCGAGAATATGTATTGGGATTTGGTGTACGCTTACGAAAACGTGCGGGTGCAGGAGGAGGCTCTTACTTACGGGCAGAAGGCGCTCGACGACTCCAAGCGTCAGGCGCAAGTCGGCACCGTCCCGCCCATTCAGGTCGTGAGCGCGCAAAGTACGGTATCAACCGACCAGCAGAACCTGATCGTGGCGCAAAACAATCTGCAACTGCAAGAGTTGCTGATGAAGAATGCGCTCAGCCGCAGCATCGAAGATCCCACGTTGGCCGAAGCCGACGTTATTCCAACGTCCACCATGCAGATTCCGCAGCTGGAAGCGGTCGTTCCCACGCAAGATCTGATCAATCAGGCTCTCGACCATCGCGCCGAACTCGTGGAATCGCGCATCGATCTGAACTCCCGCGACCTGAGCAGCAAGGCCGTCCGCAACGCCCTGCTCCCTACGCTCGATGCCTTCGCATATTACGGCGGATCCGGAGTCGGCGGAAATGTGGCTCTTCCCGCTTGCCCGGCAGGTACGATCTCCTCCCGCTGCTACACCACGCTTCCACCGCCCTTCCAGTCTGCAAATACCGTTGGCTACGGTGGCACGCTGAACCAGCTCGTCAACTCTACCGCTCCCGACAAAGGCGTCGGCTTGACGCTGAACATTCCTTTGCGCAATCGGGAAGCGCAGGCTAACCAGGTGCGCTCGGAACTCGAATACCGCCAGGCCCAGGTGCGGCTGCATCAACTGGAAAATCAAGTACGCATCGAAGTCCGCAACGCGCAATTTGATGTAAAGCAAAATCGCGCCTCCGTGCAGGCGGCCCAGTACGCAGTCGACTTCGCCCGCCAGACGCTGGACGCCGATCAGCAAAAGCTGAAAGTCGGACTTACTACGCAGACCGCGATTCTGCAGGATGCTTCGGTGCTGACCACCTCGGAGTCGAATCTGGTTTCCGCAAAAGCGGCGTATGAAAAGTCGCGCATCGAACTCGATCGCGCTACGGGCTTGCTGCTCGACCACTCCAACATTGATGTCGCCGACGCCACCCGGGGCCAAGTCAAGCATCTGCCCAACGTGCCTTACGTCGCTCCTCGGCAAGACGTAACTCCCGGCGATGGAACCGCTCAACCGCAAGTCCCGCCGACTCAGCCACCGCCATCTTAGCTGCGGCAGCGGCCCAGCACGAAGGCGCGGCGGCTGTGGATTCTCCGTTCCGCGCCTAACGTTGTATTCTTCCTCTCGTGAACTTGTCCGTCGTCATCATCACTCACAACGAGGAAGCTAGCCTCGGCCGCACGCTGGAAAGCGTGCAGCCGCTGGTGAGCAACGGCAAGGGAGAAATCATCGTCGTTGACTCCGGCTCGACCGACCGCACCGTCGAGGTCGCGAAGTCATTCGCCGCGAGAGTGTTCATCGAGGAATGGAAAGGCTACGCCGCACAGAAGAACTCGGCGATCGACAAAGCTATCGGGGATTGGGTTCTGAGTCTGGATGCGGATGAGGAAGTCGACCGGGATTTGCAGCAAGCGCTCGGAGATACCGTGGAGGGGCTGGAGCGGGTCGCGGCCCGCAAGCAAGCGAATGCTCACGACCTAACAGTGGAAGATGCGAGATCTGACGTGGACTATCACATTAACACCACCCTGGATGGCGGCTTTAGCGGCCTCTGGGTGCCTCGGAAGAATCAGTTCCTCGGTCGCTGGCTGCGGCACGGAGGGTTCTGGCCTGACCCGAAGCTACGTTTCTTCCGCCGAGGAAGCGGAAGATTTGAAGACCGCGCGGTGCACGAAGACGTTCGGCTCGACGGCAAGACCGGGCAAATTCGGTACGGCTCGCTCATTCACCATTCCTACCCAATGCTCTCCGACTACATCGAGCACATGAACCGCTACTCGTCGCTGGGCGCGGAGATGGTTGTAGCCAAGGGCAAAGTCCGCTTCAGCGTGATCAACATTGTGGTGCGTCCGCTTGCAACTTTCGTTTACAACTATTTGTTACGACTCGGCTTTCTCGACGGCCGAGAGGGGCTTTTACTGCACCTCTACCACGCTGCCTACGTCTCGTGGAAATATGCCAAGGCCTGGGAACTTTCGCGGAAGCAGCCTTGATACCAGCAGGGACTTTGCCAGCCACGTCGCTGCAGATTATTTCCTGTCCCGTACAGACCGACCGGTCGTTTTGACTGCGTCCTCCGCCTTGCCCGGTGGCGCTCGCTTCCCTATCATCACAACAGAACACTGGGGTTGGTATGGAAAAAAAGCAATCTAAGCCGCAGGTCGCCGAAAATCCCCTTGCTGACGTTTTTGAGAACCGCCATTCTTCAGACGCCGAAAAGAATTGGGCGGAAAAAACACTCGCGCCTACCCTCGAAAAGGCTCCAGAACAGCCGATTGGGGCACCCACGGGCATCAATGTCGACGAGCACGGACAGGCTCGCTTTACCACTGTTTCCGGAGTACCCGTCCGCCGCCTTTATACGCAGGCTGACCTTCCCGAAGACTGGAGCGAGGAGAAATATCTCGGTTACCCGGGCCAAGCCCCGCATACCCGCGGCATTCATGCCACCGGATATCGAGGCAAATTATTCACCATGCGACAGTTCTCCGGCTTCGCTTCGCCCGAGGAGACCAATCAGCGCTACAAGTATCTGCTCGAGCACGGCGGCGGTGGGCTTTCCGTAGCCTTCGATTTGCCCACCCTGATGGGTTACGACTCCGATCATCCGGCAAGCGAGGGCGAAGTGGGCAAGTGTGGCGTGGCTATCGATTCGCTCGAAGACATGGAAATTCTGTTTGGCGGCATCGATCTGGAAAAGATAACGGTCTCGATGACCATCAATTCACCCGCGTCGGTGTTGTGGGCGATGTATCTTGTGGTCGCTGAGAAACAAGGCGCGGACTGGAAAAAGATTTCGGGCACAATTCAAAATGACATTCTCAAGGAGTACATCGCGCAGAAGGAGTATATCTATCCACCGGCGCCGTCAATGCGGCTGGTCATCGATACGTTTGAGTTCGGATCGAAGTTTACTCCACGCTTCAATACCATTTCGATCAGCGGATATCACATCCGCGAGGCCGGGTCGACTGCGCTGCAGGAACTGGCCTTCACTTTGTACGACGGTGTGGAATACGTGGAGTGGGCAAAGCGGCGCGGACTCGACGTAGACGACTTCGGTCCGAGACTCAGCTTTTTCTTCAACGCGCATAACGATTTTTTCGAAGAAATCGCCAAATACCGGGCCGCACGGAAGATTTGGGCCCAGGTGATGAAACAACGATTCGGTGCGAAGAACGCACGCACCTGGCTTATGCGATTTCACACGCAAACAGCGGGTGTGTCGCTCCCGGCACAGCAACCCATGAACAACATCGCGCGTGTAGCCCTGCAGGCTCTAGCTGCGGTGCTGGGAGGAACACAATCGCTGCACTGCGATTCCTACGACGAAGCCCTGGCCTTGCCCACTGAAGAGGCGGCACGGATCGCATTGCGCACCCAGCAGATCATCGCCTATGAATCGGGTGTAACGCACACCGTCGATCCTCTGGGCGGCTCGTATTTCTTGGAAACTTTAACTCTGGAAATGGAAAAGGGAGCGTTCGACTACTTCCGCAAACTCGATGCCATGGGCGGTATGGTGAACGCCATCGAAGGCGGCTACCCCCAAAAGGAGATTGCGGAGGCGTCCTACCAGTACCAGCGTGCGGCTGAAGCCAAAGAGAAAGTCATTGTCGGCGTGAACGAGTTCGTGGTGGAAGAGGAGTCACCGCACATTCTCTACATAGACGAAAGCGTGGCGCGCCAACAGTCGGCCAAGCTAAAAGCGCTCCGCTCCCGACGCTCGAACGATGAAGTGCGACGCTCGCTCGGCGCTCTAAAGAAAGCTGCTGCGCAGGAGCCGAGAGCAGGCGCGACTGGAAGCATCTCTCCCGCGAACACGATGACCTACATCGTAGACGCCGTGCGCGCCTACGCTACCGTGGGTGAAATTTGCGAGGCACTGCGGGAGGTCTACGGGACTTATACCGAGGTGAGCATCACCTAATGCCAGCAAGAACGTCCGCGGGAATTCGCTGCTTCAACTGACGCAGTCAAAATGAGAAACGCCGCGAATCATGGCGCCATTGATGAAAGCCTCGTCCCCACTTTCGACTATGATTGAGGTCGCAACTTGCGATCTCACATGACGAAAAGAAAAAAAGAAAACCTTCTGAGCATGCCTGTCAAAAGACGCACCGCCATGGCTTCCGCCGTTGAGTCGCGGATCTTGCTGCTACGCCATCAGCGGGTTATCCTCGACACTGATATCGCCGACCTTTACGGTGTGCCGGTGAAGGTTCTCAATCAGCAGGTAAAGCGCAACCGGGAACGCTTTCCCGCGGATTTCGTATTTCGACTCACGTCCAAAGAGGACGAAGTTTTGAGGTCACAATCTGTGACCTCAAAGCAGGGCCGCGGCGGGCGCCGTTATGCGCCGTATGCGTTCACCGAACATGGAGCGATCATGGCCGCGACTGTGCTCAATTCCGAGCGGGCCGTTCAGATGAGCGTGTTTGTAGTACGCGCGTTCGTGCGACTGCGCGAGATGCTGGCCACGAATCGCAAGCTCGCCGGAAAGATTGACGAATTGGAGAATCGATTGGACACCCATGACTCTACCATTCAGGATCTGATCGAAGCGATCAAGGAGTTGATGAAGCCTGAGGATCCCCCGCGGAAGAGTATCGGATTCCAGATTCCGGCGGGAAAGAATAGAGGGTAAGAGCAGGCGTCGTCCAAAATTAAAAACTTAAGAACGAACTTGAAAGACCAGAATACGTTTCACGGTTCGACTACGATTCGTTTTCTGTTCGCCCAGTAGCAAATCTATGATAAAGATATAAATATGCGAAAAGCGGTCATTCACCTCAAGAAAGCCGACCCAGTCATGCGGGCGATCATTGAGCGAATCGGGCCATGCCGCATGCAGTTTGGTCCACCCGAGTTTCACAGTCTGGCCGAAGCCATCGTCTATCAGCAGTTAAATGGCAAGGCTGCCGTAACAATTTTCAAGCGCTTCGCCGCGCTGGCCGGTGAACCGCTCACGCCCGAAGGCATACTCAAACTGAGGGACGAGCAAATGCGCAGCGCTGGATTGTCGAAGCAGAAGTCGGCGTATTTGAAAGATCTGGCGACGAAAACAGCTGCCGGCCTCCTGGATTTCGCGCGACTGTCGGACTTGCCAGACGCTGAAGTCGTCGAGCATCTGATCCAGGTGAAAGGTATTGGCGTGTGGACGGCTCAGATGTTTCTTATGTTCACGCTAAAGCGCGAAAATGTCCTGCCGACGGGAGACTTCGGCGTGCGCATGGCAATGTATAAGCACTATCTCGATGTGCAGCGGATAAAAGCGACGAAGAAGTCTTCCCCGGGGAAAAAACCTGCAGCAGCTAAGAAAGGCCCCAAGCGAAAGATCACGCTGCCAACCCCCGAGCAAATGGAAAAAATCGCCAAGCGCTGGGAGCCTTACCGTAGCGTAGCCTGCTGGTACTTATGGCAGAGTTTGGATACAAAAACGCTTTGAAGACTGCTTCATGAAGGCCCATATCTCTGGGTTTCGCAGCAGCACTATGATTAAATGAATAACGATGGCTGATCTTAAGATCCGCGTATTAGTTGCCAAGCCGGGACTCGACGGTCACGACCGTGGTGCCAAGGTAATCGCGCGCGCGTTGCGCGACGCCGGCATGGAAGTAATTTACACCGGACTGCGTCAGACTCCGGAGATGATTGTGAGCGCAGCGCTGCAGGAAGATGTGCAGGTAATTGGCCTGTCCATTCTCTCGGGCGCGCACAATGCGATCGTGCCGCGGGTAATGGATCTGCTCAAGCAGAACAAGATGGACGATGTTCTGGTACTGGTGGGAGGAATCATTCCCGATCAGGATATTGACGCTCTTAAGAAACTCGGCGTCTCTGCCATCTTTCAACCGGGTACGGCAATGGATGACATTGTGAAGTTCATCCGCGCGAATCTTAAGGACGCAGGAGTACCCATTTAAGGCTCGCAGGTCGCGATCTCCGGAGCGGATTTCATAGAGTGGGCAATCACCGTCAACTGGGGCCGCGGCACCCCGCAGCGGGTTCACCGCAGGGGCATCTTCTTCATAAATTTTTCTACATGCCGAATCCAAACTTGATTAATATCCGGCAGCAACTCGAGCAAACCGTTGGCCCTGCGCCGTGGTATTGGAAAACATTTCCGGCATTTCATTCCGCGGCTGGGCAGCGTTTTGTCTGGACGCACCACGGCGATGAAGGCCCGGTAGGTTATGTGGTGTCGCTGGCTCCGGAGCAGGAACCGGATAAGCCTTGCATGGCGTTGAACACCTACTGCCGCCCGTTCCTGGTATCGCCGGGTTGCCTGGGCATCTGGTGTCCGGAGGGCCGCAGCATTCGTTTCGCAGCCTTCGACGCGAACGAACTGAAAGGGTTTGACCTGGCGGAGATTGCCGGCTGGTTCAAACCGTCGTCCGATCGCATTTATTCCAAGACTCCACCGATCGCGGACTTTGAGGTACCTCTCACGTTCGGCCCGGGGATGCACAAGATTGACGTGCCGCCAGCACTGGCGACCGTCGATGAACTGATCGTGCCCACCAGCTACAAGGCGATGTCCAATGACGATCCGGCGTTCGCACTTTTCGTACTGTATTTGCAGGCAGGCCTGGTCGAAGTTCTTCCGCAGAAGTGGTTCACCGGCGCGCAGTATCAGGTGGGGAAGCAATGGATTTCACGCGCTGCGCGCGATCGGGAGTCACATCGCATCTTCGGAGAATGCTTTGGCGCGGGAAGCTTCGTGCTGGAGGACGATGGCTGCCGCCTGGCGGAGTGGATGGAAAAGAAGTCCTGACGTGAATTCCTAGTCAAGCGGAGATCTATCAGAGATTTATCCGCCTAGCGGCGTAAAACTTCGCCCTTCAGAGCGGAGATATAAGCCGTATAAGTTGTCCTCTTGGTACGCTACCGCGAGACAACTTCCCGGCAGATTTGCGATTCGTAATTTAACTGGACCTGAAGCCTAGGCGCATAAAGGGCTGCTGTGATGGGGTTAGTTAGTCCCCGTCTAAAAACCAGACGCGTGGGGTCGGTGCGACCCTTCAGGCGCTAACGTAAGGGTCGTAATCCTAAGCGTAGCCTGAGAATCTTCGCCCTTTACGGCGAAGAGGTTCAATTCCTGATCTCCGAAACCGCTCTGACTCCATCCCAGGCCGGAGCGGGAAGAATTTCCTATCTAGCCTGACGGGCGCTGAGACAGTAAGTGCCAACGGCGTCGTATGTAACGGTGGGCGAAGTGAGCGTTTAAGTCCCAGAGGCGGCTAAATGCCGCCCCCGGGACCGTGGGGGGAGGACCCCGTTATCCGAAGACTGCTGGCTTCGGAATCTTTCGGATTGCGGCCAAATCAATAGCGGCGTTGCTGGACCCAGAGACGAACCTGATCCTCGACGGAAAACCGTTGGGCGGGTGCGCCCATGAACTTTGACTCAAGCGTAAAAGCATGGCTCTCGAGCGGCACGGAGAAATGAAGCTTGGTATTTACAAAGCCGCGAACGAAAAGCTCGGTATAGCGGTCGAGTCCCAGGACTTCGAACTGGACGGCATGCACGAGTCCGTGAAACAGACAGCGCTCTGTGATTTTCTCGTTGAAAACAATGACGTCGAGAAAAGTCAGGGAGTGCATATGCGTGATCTCGGGCAGATTCGTAAAACCCAGAGACCTGGCTTCCGCGTAGAAGGGCGGATTGGGGACGCGGACACCGTCGAGTTCGAGAACTCTTACCTGATCGAGCAAGGCAGCCGAAAAATACGGCCACATGAGGGCCTTTTGGTGCTTACTGAGAGGCTCAGCGGAGCCGAAATAACGCTCGTGCTGATCGCGCAGATAGGAAGAGACCCGGGCGACAGCCTCCTGGACGCGTTCGTCGGTCAGTTCGGCGACTGGCTCGGAATCTGTCTCTGCGCTGGGGATTTTGTCTTTTATGGATGTGTAATATTCGCTGAGGGCGTTTGCCGCCTGTAGGGATTTGCGGAGGACATCGCGCTGGCCAAACCGGGCCAAGTCGTCGATGGAAAAGCGGAGGCGAAGCTGGTGCGTGGCGCAGTGCGCGCTAAGCATTTCCAGCTGGGCGTGCCGCAATTCAGAATTCATTTGCACGATCGATACTCTATGGTCAAGGTTGTCCCATGAAAACATCCGTTAACTCCTGAGGATTAAATGCCTGGCGGGGCCCCAATTGCTAATAAGTTATACGATGTTATATTTACGCCGTCAACATAATTTTTTGCGGTAAATACCGGATTCAGCCCAAGATCCTTTTATTTTCTTTACAATGTTATGTTTACATAGTATACATAACAACCGCATCCCTCAAGTCTCGAAGGAGATAAAAGCCTGCCGCGCCCCCCCAACCCCGGCCTCGAAGAGTTGATCCTGGAGGCGGCGCGAAAATTGTGGAAGAAGGGAGGGGAGAGCGCTCTCACGATGCGGGCGGTAGCGGTGGCGGCGGGAACGAATACACCCGCGGTTTATCGGCGCTTCCGGGATCGGAAAGATATTCTACGGGCGCTGGTCGAGCGCATTCGTACGGAGTTTCTTGGATCGCTCGAAGGCGCCGCCACCCCAGAGGAGGCAGGCGAGCGATACTTGGATTTCGCGCTGCGCCATCCTCACGAATACGAACTGTTTTTTCAGTTAGAATACGAACTTTTTTATTCCCACCGATCTGGGAATAAGGGAATCAAGCCGGGCCGGCCTGGCGTGGATGCGCTGAAACGAAAGCTAGCGAAAAAGTTCCGAGGAGCTCCTGAGGACTACGCCCGGCTTACCACATCGTTGTGGATGCTAGCGCACGGAGCTGCGATGCTGCTCATCGCCAAGACAATCCTGCCGCAGGACGTGAAGGAGGCGCGGACCATCTTTAGCGCGTCGGTGGCGGCATTGTTGAAGACACCAGACTTGTGAGGAGAACTGCCCCGGTCTCAGCCGAGTCCGGCCGGCCACGAATGTCCCGCAGACACTAGACTGAACCTTTCCGGGTCCCCGTGCGCCCAGGAAAGTCGCAGATCCCGCCACAAGACTACGTCGCACCCTCCCTTGTGTTGCCCGGCTGATTTGATGTTGAGATCTCGAACCCCGTCAGCGTGCGGGAGTGGTGGCTTGCGCAGAGGTGGAAGCTCGCATCCCATTGGCATCGAAGGTGAAAATGCCGACTTCCCCGGGGCTGCCGTGAGTCGGGATTTCTTTGCCATTGAGCAGGAAGCTGATCCCGGCGGCGTTACCCGCTCTCACGATGATTTCGTGGCTGGCGCGAACCGATGTGTGGGCGGGCGCGATCAGCGTTTCTTTCGCGGCGGGCTCGCCGTCGGCGGAGATTACAACCCAAGATGTTTGGTCAGCGCGGATCAGCAGCGTGAATGTGCGCGGCGAACTGGCAGCAGTGGCGCTGGCGTGAGGCTTCGTCACCGGGAGTTCAACGCCCGTACCGGAGGTGACTGCGGCCGCCTGATTGGCTGACGCTGCTGGTCTGGGAGCGCGCGCAACGGGCTGCGAGACAGGGGCGACGACAGGCTTGGTTGAGGCCAGGTCAGGGACTGGAACTGGAACAGTGGGAGCCGGGGTTGGACGGGAAGAGGGCGCGGACCGGTGTGCTACGGGCTGATTGTAACGGCGAAGCGCCCACACAGTAAGGATCACCGTGATGACGATCAGAGAGGCGGCTAGTTTCGCCCAAGGAACGCCGTGAGAAGCGCTATTGGCGGGGATGGGTGCCGGCGCTGATGCAGGTTCGGGCCGGCTCTTTGGCAAAGGCTGCGAAGGGGACGCGGCGGAACTTAGGTTCAGGAAAGAAAGCGGGGAATAAGGAACAGCATGGTCAAGGCTCTCTTGGGGACGACCCTTCCTGAGAAGATCGTTTCCCGGGAGATCTTTGCTGGGGAGATCTTTGCCGGGAAGATCTTTGCCGGGAAGACCTGTGCTGAGACGACGTTCCGCCGGGAAATCTTCATGAGATCGAACTTGGTGGCCTACCGCTTTGTTGAGATCAACTTCTCGATCTCCGCTGCGGCGAACTTCTTTGCGACGATCGTCTGTTCGCGGTGGCCGAGACTGTAAACCGGCGGCCACATCGTTATGGTACCGACTGCCGTTATGGATGTGGCCCAGGTCGGGGCTCTTAAAATCGTTGCCTCGAACACCGTTGTCGCGATTGGGGTTGCGATGATCTAGTTCGGCCCGGTCGGTTGCAGATTTGGCAGCGACGCTGCCGAAGTTAGGGAGGACGGTTTGCGATTGAATCTGGTTCTCGCGCAGCGCGGTGAGATAATCGGCTACAGCTTCTTCTTCATTGAGTCCGACCTGCCGCGCATAGGCGCGGACAAAGCCCTTGCTGAAAACGCCGCCAGGAAGTTGGTCAAAGTGTTCGTCCTCGATGGCGCGCAGCATACGAGGGCTGATTTTCGTGATGGTGGAAATTGTGTCGAGCGAGATGCCACGTTGCTCGCGCTGTTCGCGCAGTTTTTCTCCAAACGTTCCCACGGTGAACTCCGGCGGGCGGAATGACGGCTGGGCCCGCATCGAGATGACACTCATCATAGGCGAAGCTTGGCGCGGGCGCCAGAAGAAGCTTTTGGGGGAACAGTGACTTACTATTCCTGTGATTTTTTTCGCAGAACAATGGTGAATTGGGCCTTGCAGGTTTTTGCGGGATCATCGAAGGCGGAGCCTTCCCGACCGCCCTCTGAAGCGCGAAAAAAGAGGCCTTGCTTAGGGCTGTCGGGAAGGCCTTCAAACCGCGCTTTGCCCTCGGCATTCGTTCCGACCTGGAGATCGAACTTGTGTAGGCTCATGAATCCATAGGTGATATGGACGCGGATGTTGGCGGCATAGACCGGCCCGCTGGCGTCGTCCGTGACGGTGAAATCGGCGGTGCAGGAGCCAAGACCGGCGTCGACGACGGCGACGGGTTTCGAGTCCACCGGCAGGGCGGCGACGGCCGGTAAGGCGACAGTAAAAGCCGCGACGGCGAAGACGATACGGAGGAGAGGTTGACGGCAAGTGAAGCGCAGCATACGTACTAGAGTACGCCAAAGGTCGGTTGGCGTCGTTTGTCGCCCGTCGAGGACGAAACGTCGGTCCCGCGGCGTCTCGCTATGTGAAGGGGCCATTGGCTTTAGCGGTTCTGGTTACCAACGGTCATTGCCTCGGTTGGGATGCGAATCTATAATTTTTTTGAACTGTCACTCGTCCATGCAGCGAATTGTCGCCTCGAAACTCGGGTAACGATTCGACGACCAAGATAGAACATTCGCGGGCTGCAGCGCCCGCCTCAACGGAGATGAACGACCCCCCCATGTCCGAGGCCGCCGGCACTCAATTAACCCGCCAGAGCCAGGAGCTTAATATTTTCCACGACGTCGCCAAAGCGCTGACGTCGTCGCTTGACCTTGACTCGATTCTGCAAACGATCATGGAGAAGATGGCGGAATATTTCCGTCCAGACACCTGGTCGCTGCTGATGGTGGACGAACAGAAGGATGAGCTTTACTTTGCGATTGCGGTAGGCGCGGCGGCGGAAGCGCTCAAGGATATTCGCCTGAAGGTTGGCGAAGGAATTGCCGGCTGGGTGGCCAAACACGGCGAGCAGGTCGTCCTTTCCGACGTGGGAAGCGATCCACGATTTGCCAAACGCATCGACGAAGCGACACACTGCCTGACCCGATCCGTTATCTGCGTGCCCCTGCGGTCGAGACTCCGGGTGCTGGGAGTGATCCAGTTAGTGAATGCTGACATCTCGCAATTTAACGAGCAGGAAATTTTCTTTCTGCAGGCCCTGTGCGACTACGCCGCGATCGCGATTGAGAATGCGCGCTGGGTGGAGAAAATTCAGGAACTGACGATCACCGATGACTGTACGGGACTCTATAATGCGCGGCATCTTTACAAGACGCTGGAGACGGAAGTCTATCGTTCATCGCGTTTTGGGTACGAGTTCAGCGTGCTGTTCATCGACCTGGATCGCTTCAAACACGTAAACGATACCCACGGACATTTGATCGGCAGCAAGCTGCTTGCGGAAATCGGGTATCTGGTGAAGGCACAGCTGCGGTTGATCGATTTTGCGTTTCGCTACGGCGGAGATGAATTCGTGGTTTTGCTGCCACAAACTGGGAAGGATCAGGCGCTGGTGGTAGCCAAGCGGTTACGCGATGCCTTGCGTGCCAGCAACTTTTGCGGCGACGAAGGATTGAATCTGAATGTTAGGGCTTCGATTGGACTAGCGACTTATCCGCACGACGCGCGCGATGCGCACGACATTATTCGCCAAGCCGACGAGATGATGTATCTGGTGAAGAATACGACGCGAGACAATATTGGAATTGCGCAGCGCGGAGTAATGAAGTAGGAAGAGCTGCTTCTGGCTGCTGGCTTCTAGCTCCTAGCTGAGGCCTTTCGTTCTGCGCCTGCGTTTGCCTTGATCTGTTTTCTACTTCGGCGGCTCGGCCGGATTGCTGGCCGGCTTTTTATCCTTCACTTCCACTTCGTTGTTGCCCTTCTGCTTTGCGTCCGGGGTCCAGGGATTTCCATTCGCGGGGGCGTTGGGGTTTACCCCGAAGGACCACACGTAGAGATTCATGCCTTCGGAGCCCTTGGTTTCGACGATGGCGTATTCACCCGGCGCGAGGTCTTCGGTGGGAGTCAGCTTGAGCCAGCCTGCGGCGACGCGGTCAATAGTCGTCTTCACGGAATTTTGGTCCTGACCGATCTTGCCCGAGGGGGCGCGCTTGATATCGCCGACGATGCGCTTGCCGCCTTTCACTTTCAAGCGCACTATGCGGAAACTGTCAACGGGAAGGATGGCCTTTTCGGGCTGCTGAGCCTGCTCCGGGTGCTGCGGCTCGGCGCGGGGGGCGTCGAGGCTGGGGAGAGAGGGCTGGGCGGAGTCGGTTTCGCCGGGCGGCGGCGCTGGGCCTGAAGGATCGTCGTCCATCCTGATGTAGATAGAAGGAACGGCGACGTGGGCATAAATGACAGAGTGCTCGCCATCGAGCTCGACGGTCGCCTTGCCGCTTGCGACCATGCCGCGCAGGATATTGCCCTTGCTATTCCGATTGACGTCGCCTTCGTTCTGCTGAAGCTCGACGAGCTGCGGCTGACCCTTAAAGTTGTCGAGCATGTACATGCCGAAGAATTCGGGCAGGTGCAGCCCGGGAGCCACCTGGACAAGGTGTGACTCGTCGGCTTCGCGGTCGGCGTCGCTTTCCTTATCGATGAGGGCGGCCTCCGGAATGGCGGGCGTGGCGGTACGATCTTTTTCGTACTTTTCCGTGGCAGGCCAATCCACAAGCGAGGAAGGGAGTTCCTCCCAATCTTCGCGCTCGGCGCTGTAGTAGCGTACGCGCTCACCCTTGACTTCATATTTCGTGATGGATTGGTAGGAACCATCTTTGAGGATGAGGCGGTGGGCGAGCTGCTGAGCAGGGGAATGAACAGGGAGTGACAGCACGACGTACATCAGTATTGCAATCCAGGTTAGGCTGGAGCGCATGGTTGGGGAAGGCATGAGTATCCTGTGATTATGTCTTCTCGATTATCTGCCGAAATGACTTTTCCACCAAGCGCGGGCCCATGACTTCCGTCTGATAGTGCTCTGCGGTAGAGTGAGAACGTGAAGCGCAAACTGCAGGAGATCGCTGAAGCCGTTGGAGCGCGGCTGCAAGGGGATGGGAGCGTCGAGGTGAGCGGGGTTGCGAGCATTGCGTCCGCTTCGGCACAGGACCTCGTGTTTGTGGAAGACGGAAAATATCTTTCGCAGGCGCTGCAGTCGGGAGCGGGCGCGGTGATTGCGGGAGAGTTCGCATGCGCGGGGACGGGCAAACCACTGTTGATCTGTCGTCATCCTAAACTTTGTTTTGCGCGGGCGGCGCGAGTGCTCGAGGACAAGGAAAGAAATCAGGTTACGGGAGCGGGTGTGCACGGGAGTGCGGTGGTGGATTCCTCAGTTTCCATCGGCGCGGACGTGGCGGTGGGGGAATGCGCGGTGATTGCGGAGGATGCGGAAATCGGTGAATGCACGCGGATCGGAGCCGGGTGCGCCATTGGACGAGACGTCAAGATTGGCCGCGAGTGCGAGATTTATCCAAATGTAACGATCTACGCCGGGACCACGCTGGGCGATCGCGTGATTGTGCACGCGGGCGCGGTATTAGGAAGCGATGGCTTCGGATATGTGCGTGATCCGCAGAGTGGGCGTTATGAGAAGTTTCCGCAGGTGGGCAAGCTGGTGATCGAAGACGATGTGGAGATTGGGGCCAACACTACCATCGACCGCGGTGCGCTCGACGAAACGCGCATTGGGCGGGGATCGAAACTCGACAACCTGGTACACATCGGACACAATTGTAGGGTCGACGAGAATGTTGTGATCGCGGCGCAGACGGGGCTTTCCGGCAGCATTGTGATTGAGAGCGATGTAGTGCTCGGGGGGCAAGTGGGGATTGGCGAACATGCGCGCATTGGACAAGGAGTGATGCTGGGCGGGCAGGGCGGAGTGCTGCCGAATAAAGTTTTGCGAGGCAAGGGTGTGGCGTTCTGGGGAACTCCCGCGCAGCCGGTGAGGCAGTATCTGAAGCAGTTGGCGGCTCTTGCACGGTTGGGGAAAAAGAGGTAGGCGTGGCGACCATTGTGATTGGCGGGCATTCGCGCAGCGTGGGGAAAACCAGTGTGGTTGCAGGGCTGATTGCTGCGCTGGGCGAATATGAGTGGACCGCGGTGAAGATTACGCAGTACGGCCACGGAATATGTTCGGCGAATGGGGAGGCATGCGACTGCGCAACCGGCGACCACAGTTGGGCGATCTCAGAGGAAAAAGATCAGGCTGGAGAATCGGACACGTCACGTTTTTTGGCGGCAGGAGCAGCGCGATCGTTGTGGGTGCGTACCGAGCAGGGACGGCTGGCCGAGGCCATGCCGGCGCTGCGTAAGCGGATCGAGTCTGCACACAATGTAATCCTGGAATCGAACAGCGTATTGAAATTCATGCGGCCAGACTTATATCTTACGGTGCTGGATCCGGGTACGGAGGATTTCAAGAAGTCGGCGCAGGAATTTCTGGACCGGGCTGGCGCCGTGATTCTGCATGCTCGTCCGGAAACTGGGGCGGCATGGCACAGTGTTTCGTTGAAGCCGGTGGCAGAGAGGCCGGTGTTTAGAATTTCGCCCCCGCCTTACGTGACGGCAGAGATTGTGGAGTTTGTGCGCAGTTCACTGGCTATCGAGGGGTCCTCGCGGGCAGCAGCCCGCAAGGGATGACAAAGAGTCCTTTTAGAATTGTCTATACCCTCCGCTGAAAAGAAAAGGTCCCGAATCTCCTCCCCCAAGAAGACGATCGGGACCTTCTCTAACTTGCCCCGGAAGTATAGTCTGCTGATATTCGGTGGACTGTTCGATACCGAACGGTCCGCATCGGAGCTCCCAACCGCGATTAGGACACTAGCGAGACCCTAGTTCGCTCGGAATGAGAATGGTGTTTTGTTATTCTTCCCGGTGAGACAAATTCACTACAGCGCCTGGTTGTTGGTGGGAGCGTCGTCGCTGTTGCAGGTCCTGATTTTTCCGCTGCCCGGATTGTACGTTTTATCTTGGGTGGCATTCGCGCCGTTGATCATCGCGGTGTTGCGGGCTAGGCCGGCGGGGGCGCTGGAGATAGACGGTTCGGTTCATCTTCAGGCTGCTACGCCGGGGCAGGCGTTTCTGCTGGCTTACACATCCGGCATTTTCTGGTACGCGGGCACGTGTTACTGGATTTACGACACGATGCACGAGCATGGCGGGCTGAGCGTGCCGGTGGCAGCGCTGGCGCTGTTTCTCTTCTGTCTTTATCTCGGACTTTATCATGGGCTGTTTGGTTTGCTCGTGGGACTTGCGGCGGGACCGGGGCGCGACAATCGGCGGGCATTGATTTCCATACCTTCTCTTTGGGTCGCGGTAGAGTTGGCACGCACGCGCATCACAGGATTCCCGTGGGACCTTCTTGGCACCGCTCAGGTGGACAACATTTCGTTGAGCCGCATCACCACCTGGACTGGGGCTTATGGGGTTTCGTTTGAGATCATGCTGGTGAATGTCGCGGTGGCCGCGGCGTTCCTGGTGCCGAAAAAAAGACGCAGCACGCTGCTGCTTGCGTCGGTGGCGGCGGCAGGGGTGCTGCAGGCGGGCCGGTTGGTGGATGCTCCCAGGATTCCGGCGGATCATGCGGCGCTGTTGGTGCAGGAAAATATTCCGGTGGACGAGAACTGGACTCGGGATAATTTCGAGCGCACGCTACGCGAGCTAACCGATCTCAGCGTTAAGGCGGAGACCTCCAATTCAGTACCATCCAGCGTGAGTGGAGCTGCGCCCATCAAGCCGGATTTGATCGTGTGGCCGGAATCTCCTGCGCCTTTCTTTACGAGTGATCCGCTCTTTCGCAGGCCGGTGAGTGAGATGGCGCGGGCCACGCGGAGTTGGGTTGTGACGGGTTCGATCGGAAGCTCGAGTGCGCTTCAGGACGGCGCGCCAACTTCGGAAGTTTTCAATTCCGCGGCACTGGTGAGTCCTTCCGGCGATTGGACCGCGCGTTATGACAAAGTCCATCTGGTGCCTTTCGGAGAATATTTGCCATTCCCACAGATGTTTGCATTTGCCGGCGGGCTGACGAAGGAAGTTGGAGAATTCAAGAAGGGATCGTCGCGAGCGCCGCTGCTCGCGGGAAACATACCGCTGGGAGTTTTCATCTGTTACGAGTCCGTGTTCCCCGACGAGGTGCGGCAGTTTGCGGACCAGGGTGCACAGGTTTTTGTGAACATTTCGAACGACGGATGGTACGGAGACAGTGGCGCCTATGCGCAGCATTTGAATCAGACGCGGATGCGAGCAATCGAGAACGATCGGTGGATTTTGAGTGCGACGGATACCGGAGTGACTGCGTCGATCGATCCTTACGGAAGGACGGTGGCCAGGCTTCCGCGGAAGCAACGTGGTGTGCTGATTGCGCCTTACGCCGCCACCTCCGTAACCACGTTTTACACCCGCCACGGCGATTGGTTCGCTTATCTGTGTGCGATAATTTCAGCAGGGGCGCTGCTCACGCGCTTCGGGCTTCTCAGGAACGCAGGCAAGAAAGCAGAAACATCCACATGAATCAAGAGTTCGAGCAGGAATACGGGTTGTTGAGTAAGAAAGTGCGCGAGCTCCGGGAGTATCTTTGACGCGGATAAGCTCCGTCCGCAACTAAGCGAAATTGAAAAGCAGTCCGCCGACCCGAATTTGTGGTCGAATCCGCAACGCTCGCAGAAGGTGATGCGCGAGAAAAAGCGGTTGGAGCACTTGCTCGCCACGGATGCGGACCTGGCACGCCGCGGCGACGACATTGCCGCCTATTTTGATTTGGCGAAAGAAGGCGAGAATGTCGATGCGGAGTTGCGCCGCGAGATTGATACGCTGCGAGAACTGGTCGACAAACTGGAGACGGAGACGCTCCTCTCCGGGCCCAACGACGCGCTGAATGCGATTGTGACGATTCATCCAGGTGCGGGCGGGACGGAATCACAGGATTGGGCCGACATGCTCCTGCGCATGTATTTGCGCTGGGCGGAGCGGCAGGGGTTTGAAACCGTTCTCTACGATTACCAACCGGGCGAAGAAGCAGGGCTGAAGTCGGCGACCTTTGCGGTAAACGGGGAATATGCGTTTGGACTGCTGACGAGCGAGATCGGAGTGCACCGGTTGGTCAGGATTTCCCCGTTCGATCAGGCCAAGCGGAGGCATACGTCTTTTGCCAGCGTGTTCGTCTCGCCGGAAATTGATGACAGCATTGAGGTGATCATTAAGCCTGAGGACATTCGTACGGACACTTATCGTTCGAGCGGCAAGGGCGGGCAGCACGTTAACACCACGGATTCGGCGGTGCGGATCACGCACCTGGCCACGGGGCTGGTCGCGAGTTGCCAGAATGAGCGCTCACAGCATAAGAACCGGGAGCGTGCGATGAGCATGCTGCGTTCGAAGCTTTACGAATTCGAGATGGAGAAGAAGCGCGTGGCTACAAAGAAGATTGAGGATTCGAAGCTCGACAACGATTTCGGATCGCAGATTCGTTCCTACGTGTTGCAGCCATATCGCATGATCAAGGATCATCGCACGAAGACCGAAGTGGGCGATGTGGACCGCGTGCTCGATGGCGATCTGCAGCCGTTTATCCGAGCCTATCTGTCGGCGCGGCGCGGGGAAAAATGATCGTGGGAACGAAGCGGCCGAAGATTACGAAACCGGGAGCCGCGGTAATGTTGGGTCCACGATTTCTAAAAGGATTTCTTTTTGCCGCCGAGAAACATGCCGGGCAGACGCGCAAGACGACGACGATTCCTTACATCGCGCACTTGATGGGAGTTGCTTCGCTGGTGCTGGAGTTTGGCGGCGATGAGGATATGGCGATTGCGGCGCTGCTGCACGATGTGGTGGAAGATTGCGGCGGCGCGCCGATGCTGAAAGAAGTGAGGCGAAGATTTGGAAGTCGCGTGGCGAAGATTGTGGATGGGTGCACGGATTCCGATATTGATCCGAAGCCGCCGTGGCGAGGACGAAAAGAAACTTATCTACGACACTTGCAGAGTGCGGATGCGGAAACGAGACTGGTTTCCGCGGCTGACAAGCTGAACAACGCACGCTCGATTCTGTCGGATTACAGGGAAGTCGGGGAATCGATCTGGGCGCGTTTCAATGGAGGCCGCGAGGGAACGATTTGGTACTATCGGGCCTTGGTGCAGGAATTCAAGCGGAGCAAGCCGAACCGGTTAATGCGCGAACTGGAACTCGCGGTGCAAGAACTGGAAATGCGGGCGAAGGTGTAGACTTCCCCATCTTAACCAAGAGGCGAAGTGATGTCGCGGATGATCGATCAAATTCGTGCGTCGAAGCTGCCATCGAACATGATGCAGTTTGCGGCGCGAGGCGCATTGTCGGTGCCTGCCGACGAGAACCTTGAAATCCTGGTTTATCTTGCCAAGCACAATAAGGTATTTGGCGAACTTGCCCGCATGACGCTGGCGGGCTGGGACGAAAATGCTTCGCTGGCGGCAGCTTCAGATCCGAAGACCGCGCGGGAGGTGCTCGACTATCTGGTTTCGCCGGAGAATCTGCGGCCCAAATTGCTGCCGGTATTGCTGGAAAATCCCTCCGTGCCGGAGAGTGAGTTGGCAAAGTTTGCGATTTCCGCATCTCTGGAATATATCGCCGCGATGTTGCAGAGCACTCGCGTGCGGGAGGCAAAGGGGATTCTGGAGTCGCTGCGATCGAACCCTTACCTGAAGGGGAATGAGGCTACGACGGTTGCTGAATTGTTGGGGGGAAGTGGGAGCGCCGGCACGGCTGAGATCACTCGAGACATGGCAGGGGAAAAAGTCGCCGCGTCCGCTGAGCCTTCCCTCGAACCGGCGGCAACCGCCGTCGACGATGAGGCGGAAGTTCCCGAAGAAACCGTTTCCGCTTACCTTGCCGAGCACGCAGCCGAGGTTGTCGCGGAAGAGGGCAAGCCTTTTCAGCCGATCGGCGGCATTATGGATTTGCTGGGAGCTGATTATTTTCCGATTTCAGCAATGCAGGACATCGCGAGTCAAGCCGAGAAAGTTTCTGCTCCTGCGGCGACGGCTGCAGCCACGAAAGCTGGCGTTCCTGCGGCTGCCGCTGCCCCCCGCGCGGTTCCGCAACCTTCCGTCCCAGCCAAGCGCGACAACTCGATGCAGAAAATCAACCGGCTGGACGTGAAGGGCCGCATCCAACTGGCGCTGAAGGGCAACAAAGAAGAACGCTCGCTCCTGATTCGCGACGGCACGAAGGTGGTTGCGCTGGCGGTATTGGAAGCGCCGAAACTTTCGGACGGAGAAGTGGAAAAGTTCGCCCTTCAGAAAAACGTATTAGAAGCGGTGCTGCGGCAAATTCCTCTGAAGCGACGGTTCATGAAGAACTACATCGTGGTGCGGAATCTGGTGGCTAATCCACGCACTCCGCTGGATCTTGGATTAGGCCTGATGAAACATTTGATGATGCAGGATTTGAAGAACATCTCCAACAACAAAGAAATTTCTGAAACGGTGCGCAAGCTGGCGTTGAAGATGTACAAGCAGAAGCTGGACGCGGCGAACAAGAAATAGAGATGTGAGCCGCACGCGCGATTTGTGCGTCGCTAAGAACGCGACACCACCCCGGCGGCTCGCACAAGATCCCCTCGACTACGCTCAGGGCAAAGCTTTCGCTGCGCACAAAGCGCTTGCTAAGAACGACATAGAATGACAAACAAAATGACAGCATCGGTTGCCCAAACTGATCCCGTGACTGAGTTATTGAAACGCGCAAAAACCATCGCGGTGGTCGGACTTTCTGATGATCCGATGCGGGTGAGCCATGGGGTTTCCGCCTACATGCAGAGCCACGGGTATCGCATCGTCCCGGTGAATCCGCGGATTGAATCTGCTTTGGGCGAGAAGGCGTATGCTTCGCTGCTGGAAGTGCCGGAGAAGATTGAGATCGTGAACATTTTTCGACGGCCCGAGTTCGTAGAAGAGGTCGTGGATGAGGCTATCCAATTGAAGGTTCCGGCGATCTGGATGCAGGAGGATGTGATTCATGAGAAGGCGGCGGAGAAGGCGCGCCAGGCGGGGATCTTCGTCGTGATGGACCGCTGCATTCTGAAGGAGCATCGGGCGCGCTTCCGGTGAGACGGCAGGGACTAAGGACTAAGATGGACTTGTCCCACGAGGGATCCCCCTTTGAACAATGACGCAGCGCTGATACCCACCGAACCCATTTCACCTGCATCAATTATTCCCATTATTCCTACGCAGCCGTCGGCCCTCCACAAGATCTTCATGGGGAAGGACGGACTGCGGGCGGGATGGAGCCTGCTCATCTTCATTGCTCTTTTTGCTGCCCTGATCTTCTGTGCAAACATCATTGGTCACAAACTCCATTCGCCCGCTGCAAAGGCGGCGAAGGCCACTGGCTCGGAATTGTCCGCTTCGCGGTCGCTGATCAGCGAGTTCGTCCCCTTTCTGGTTGTCCTCTTCATTATCTGGATCATGTCTAAGATCGAGCGGCGCCCCAACTCCGTCTACGGCCTCGGAGGCCGGCGCAAACTCCCACAATACTTTCTGGCCGGTCTGGGCTGGGGTATTACTTGTCTTTCGCTGCTTATCCGCCTAGCGCCGTAAAACTCCGCCCTTCAGAGCGGAGATATAAGCCGTATACAGTTGTCCTCTTGGTACGCTACCGCTAGACAACTTCCCGTCAGATTTGCGATTCGTAATTTAACTGGACCTGAAGCCTAAGCGCATAAAGGGCTGTTGTGCTGGGGCTAGACTCTTTAATTCGTTAATTCTTTAATTCTTCAGGAACATGACCCCTTAGGAAAATGCAGCGATTCTGATGGGCCGCATACCCACTGACGTTTCTAAGAACTGACCTTGACGAATATCACGCTCGCGTCATCGCTGAGGATCATGCCGTTGGCGAAGGCCCTGACGTCATCCAGGATGGTGATTGCGGAAGCGTGAGAGCAGGAAACGTGCTGAACCAGGCGGTCCAATCCGTATTCTTCTTCCTCTACGTTGGATGCTTCGCTGATGCCGTCGCTGTAGAAGACGAGACGCGAACCCGGGGATAGAGCGACAGTGCTTTCTGAATAGTCTCCGCAACTCAAGCCGAGCGGCAGTCCGCGTTCGGTATCGAGGAAGCGAGGTCCGGTTTCGTCGACTAAAAGAGGACGCAAATGTCCTGCGCTTGCAAACGTGATGTTGCGGGAAGCGGGGTCAAGAACGGCGTACACAAGGGTGACGAATTTCCCCGCGGGAAAGTCCTCCACCAGCAAGCTGTTGAGTTTGGTTAAAACCTCGGCGGGAGTGCAACATGCTTCCGCCAGAGAACGCAGCATTCCGCGAGTAGCTGACATGAGCAGCGCGGCGGCAGTGCCCTTTCCCGAGACATCGGCTAGTACCAATCCCCAACGGCCATCGGGAAATGGGATGAAGTCATACCAATCTCCACCGACGGCGCGGGCGGGAATGCTGAGACCGGAAATGGCAAAGCCCGGCACGTAAGGCGAGGCCTTGGGCAGAAGAGCTTGCTGAATGGCGCGAGCTTCCTGAGCTTCGAGACTCATGGCTTGGCGCTCGGTACGTTCCGACTGGAAGCGGCATGCGTTATGGATAGCGACGGCCATGTGATCGCACAGGGCCTGAAGAAGCCTGAGCTGTTGGCGGGGAAAAGCGTCGAGATCCGGGTGAGATGCGGTAAACACTCCTACGAGGCGTTGACCGACGTGAAGGGGAATCGCCACTTCCGAATGAGTCGAATGCTCACAGGCGACATAATATTCGTCCTTGCGCACATCTGGGGCATAGCGCATCTGGCCGGTGGATGCGACGTAGCCGACCATTCCTTCCTTGCCAATCTTCAGCCGGAAACCCTTGCGGTGCAAGGAACAGCCGTGGACGCCACCCATCACCATTTCTCCGCGCGCTTCGTCGTGAAGATAGACGCTGCTTTCCAGCAGGCCGAAGGAATGGGATACCTCGTTCACGATGTTATCAATGAGCTGATCGAGGTCGAGAATTGAGCTGATCTTTTGCGCAGCCTTTTGCAGTTTTTGCAGGCTTTCTATCTGGGTGTCGAGTTGAGGCCGAGGCGGGGAAACGTCGTCGAATAAATTTGAGGGAAGCGTGGCCATGGTCAAACCCCTGAGAGATGACGGTATCTTTTCGATGCTGAGGGGAGGCGCTAAGACTCGGTGTTTTGACTGCTATGGTCTGCGGTTCCCTGCAGACGGAGGCGCTTGATTTCGTCCATCCGGTCGCGAATGCGTTTTTCGATCCCTTCATTGGTCGGGCGGTAATAGACGCGGTCGCGCAGATTGTCCGGGAGGCATTGCATGTTGGCGACCTTGTTTTCCACGTCGTGGGCGTATTGATAGCCTTTGCCGTAGTCCAAACCCTTCATCAGTTTGGTGGGGGCGTTACGCAAATGCAGTGGGACAGGTTCGGCGGCGGTTTGTTCGATATCGTGCTGCACGTCGCCATACGCTGTGTAGAGCGCATTGGATTTGGGCGCTACGGAAAGGTAGACAACGGCTTGCGCGAGCGCGAGATTGCCTTCCGGCATGCCGATGAAATCGACGGCGTCGCGCGCGGCCATGCAGAGTGAGAGCGCGTTAGGATCGGCGAGGCCGATATCTTCGACCGACATGCGAACGACGCGGCGCGCGATGTAGAGCGGATCTTCGCCGGCTTCGATCATGCGTCCGAGCCAGTAGAGGGCGGCGTCGGGATCGCTGTTGCGCACGGATTTGTGCAGCGCCGAGATTAGGTTGTAGTGTTCTTCGCCGGCTTTGTCGTAGAGGAGTACGCGTTTCTGGAGCGCGTCGCGGACGATATCGTCTGTGATTTCTGCGGGCTGAGTTCCGGACTGCTGCGCCAGGCCGGCCGCAACTTCCAACACGTTGTAGGCGCTCCGGGCATCGCCGCTGGTGTAGCTGGCGATCTTCTTGAGAATCTCGTCGGACACGCGTAACTGCATCATTCCAAGGCCGCGTTCTTCGTCGGTGAGTGCACGCCTGAGAAGCCGAACGACCTGATCCTCAGAAAGCGGCTGCAAGACGTAAACGCGGCAGCGCGAAAGCAGGGCGGCATTGATCTCGAAGGAGGGATTCTCGGTGGTGGCGCCGATCAGGCGAATGTTGCCTTTTTCCACGTGAGGGAGGAACGCATCCTGTTGGGCTTTGTTGAAGCGGTGAATCTCATCAATGAAAACGATGGTGCGAGTGCCGTATTGGCGGGCGCGTTCGGCGTCGGCCATGACCTGCTTAATTTCTTTGATCCCAACCAGGACGGCGGAGAATTCGACGAACTCCGCTTTGGTCATGTTCGCGATGATCTTGGCCAGCGTGGTTTTGCCTGTTCCGGGCGGTCCCCAGAAGATGAGAGATCCGGTGTCATCGCGCTCGATTTGCGTGCGGAGAGGTTTGCCGGGACCGATTAATTGTTCCTGACCGGCGTACTCATCGAGCGTGCGCGGGCGCATGCGGTCGGCCAGCGGGCGGGTGTGGTCGATGGCAGTCGTCGGGTTCGGGAGGGGGTCGAAAAGGCCCATAACGAGCTCTTAGCTCCCAGCTCCTGGCTTTTGGCTGAAGGCCAAGAGCCAATGGCTAAGAGCTTACTTTCTTTGCCTTGCGGCTTCGTACAATACGATGCTGGCAGCCACGCCCGCGTTCAGGGATTCGACCTGCGGAGTGTGCCGGATGGCGATGACTTCGTCCATTTTCGCCATCAGGTCGCGGGGCAGGCCGGAGCCTTCGTTGCCGAAGAAGATTGCCGCGGGGCTCGCCAAATCTGCTTGATCGAGCGACGTGCCCTTGTGCGAGGAGGTTGCGATCAGGCGCACTCCTTGAGATCGAAGCTTCTCGGAAACTTCTTCCAGCTTTGCGGTTCCTGATTTACCCTGACCGTGAACGATGGGCAGACGAAAGACGGATCCTGCGGAGGCGCGAACTACTTTAGAATTGAATGCGCTGACGGTACCTTCGCCGAGGACCACACCGGCGCTGCCAAAAGCTTCGGATGAGCGGAGGATGGTGCCAAGGTTGCCCGGATCCTGCAGGCCCGCGAGAGCGACAATCGGCCCTACCTGAAGGCGTTCTGTGACATCGTCGAGAGAGAATTCTTTCAGGCGGACGAGCGCGGCTACGCCTTGCGGGGATTCACTGGGGACGAGGCTGTCGAACAATTTGTCGGGAAGTAGAAGGGTTTCGACCTGGGCGCCGATCTGAGGGAGGAGACGGTTGGCCCGGTCTTGCGCGGACTCGCGAAAGAACACCGAACTGAAACGCAGACCGCTGCGGATGGCCTCTTCCAGAATCCGCAAGCCCTCGATGGCACAGTCTCCGGCGTCGGTGAGTTCGGAGCGCGAAAAAGACTGGCGCAGTTGCTTGACCAGAGGGTTGTGACGTCCTTCAATGCGGCGGAGCCGGTTCTGCACGCTGAGAGCTGGTTCTGACGGTTTATTCATGAATGATTTGAGTGCATGATACGCTGTTCACCCACTTTGCGGCCCTTTGCCGTATTATGGTAAGTTTCACGGGCAAAATTCTTCAGAAGAGAAGCAGGCAGGAAGGGAGCGCTGTGCGCGCCGAAATCGTAAAAATCAATAGTGAGTCCCCCGAGAGTTCACTGGTGAAGTACGCCGCCGATCAGATTCGGGCGGGCGAAGTGTTGGGTATGCCGACGGATACGTTTTATGGGCTGGCAGCCGATCCATTTAACCTGCGCGCGGTTGACCGGGTGTATGACATCAAGACGCGTTCGCGTCACAAACCGTTGTCGTTGCTGATCGAAAGCGTGGATCAGGCGGAGGAGCTAGCAAAGGCACTCCCGGAGGAGTTCTACGCGCTGGCGCGGAAATACTGGCCGGGACCTCTGACCATTATCGTGAAAGCGGGATCTCGGTTGCCCCTGAAGGTGACGGCTAACACCGGCAACGTTGCACTGCGCGTGCCCAATGCGAAGATTCCGCTGGCGGTGGTGACGGCGGCCGCGATTCCGATCACGGCCACGTCGGCGAATCTGAGCGGTGCGGCGGAGTGCACCAGCGCCGAGCAGGTGCACGCACAGCTCCACGGGCGGATTAGCATCATTGTGGATGGGGGAACTTCGCCTCGCGATATTCCTTCTACCATCATTGATCTGACTGATGAAGGGGCGCGGTGGCGAGTGATGCGCGAGGGCGCGATTCCCGCGGACGAGATTTCCACCTTTTTTGCCAACGGATGAAACTAGATCTTGCCACCTGGCGTGAGCCCGGCCGCTGGCTGCTGCGGCTGGAAGCGTTGGGCTTGCTTGCGCTGGCGACGTTTCTTGCGCTCACCGCGGCTCGCGTCGTGCATGAAGGCTCGCTGCAGGAACTGCACCCCGCGGACGCGATCGTGGTTTTTGGTGCGGCAGAGTACGCGGGTCATCCTTCGCCGGTGTTGCGCGCGCGTCTGGATCATTCCTTCGATCTTTTTCACAAGGGCATTGCGCCGGTGGTCATCACTACAGGTGGCGCGGCGTCCGATCCCAGCTTCAGCGAAGGCGGCGTGGGACGTGATTACTTAATGCACCGTGGAATTCCGGAGCGGAACTTGATTGCTGAGACGCAAGGTTCCGATACGGCTCAATCGGCGGTCCGGGTGGCGGTGATCATGCGCGCCAACGGACTGCACAGTTGCGTGGCGGTCAGTGACGCTTATCATGTTTTTCGCATCAAGAAGTTGCTCGAACACGAGGGTATATCGCCCGTGTATGTCGCTCCTCGTCCTGACTCGCGTCCGCACAGTGCACTGCAGCGAATATATGCCGTGCTGCGAGAATCCTGCAGTTATCTGGTGTGGAAGTTTGGCATGATGTAGCCCGCTACCAGCCGTTTCGCTCGCGCAGGCTGGTGATGTGGGCCACATGATGGCGTCCGTGCCAGGCGTAGAGGACGAGATTTTTTTCGAGACTTACTTCGCCAAGTTGGGGATGGCGGAAGGTGCGTCGCCAGTCTTCCACCTTCAGCGAGCGCAGCAGGCGAACCCACCGTGTATGCAAGGAATCCAGCAATGTTAAGGAAACTTCAACGGGAGTGGTCTGCGTGTCGGCGAGTTGCGCCCAGCGGTCTTCGGCGTAGGGCTTGATTGTGGGGGCATCTTCGGTAAGGGCGAGCTTGAAGCGAACGTAGGCGTTGAGATGGCTGTCGGGAACATGGTGCGCGACCTGGCGCAGCGTCCAGCCTTCGGGACGGTAGGGCGTGTCGAGTTGCGGATCTGAAAGGCCTTTTACGGCGGCGCGGAGGTTGGCGGGGGCTTGTTCGATATCGTTTATGTATTTCTGTTTCTGTCCTTCGGTCGATAGGCCTTCGTAGGTAAACTTGCCGATGGGGTAGCGCAGGTCTGTCATTTGGTCTCCCTGATGTGGAGCTCAGTCCACAGATGATCGGATGCTAACTAAAGTTCAAGAGAGAGGCTGAATTGCCCGCGGTGCGATCTCCTGCTTTGGACGACATCGAAACGTCTGAGAGTTGAGAGGCGAACACGACGAACTCGGACAGTTTCTCGGTCGATTCGACATGCCAGGGTCGGTCTGTGGTGATCCGCGCCAGCTCGCGTCCCAAGGGGTCACGCCATGTGTTCAAGATTTCGCATGGGACTCCTGCCGGCTGTGGCCAATTCGTGTTGCTGTCCAAAGGATCGAAGGCCGGATCAAGGCTTAAAATCGGTATTTTGTCGACGATGGCATGGCGGCGACTTTCCACGTCCACGAAGTCACACTCGATCCAGCCGGGATCGTGCTCGTTATCTAGACAGCGCTTGACCCCGATGGCGAGCTGTTTCATATAGGGCTTCTGGGAAAACCAGGGAAATCAGAACTAGGCTACATCATTGTGCCAAGCGTTGGCTCATCAATGAAAAGCTCGTGGAGGTCGCCCAAGCCGGAAGCCCCTCAGTTAACTACAACAGCTAGGGCTTCTGCGCGACCAACCCCATCCCCTCCGGCTTCGCATTTCGATTCCCCATGCCCCAAGATTTGTGCATCCAAGATTCGTTTATAAGCTAAACTTCCAAATCTGAGCAGTTTAGGATGATGTCGTCCTAATTTCGGGGTGATGTCGCGTCCCCTGGTGAACGAGAGGAACTATGGCATCGTCAGTCTGGTCTGGACACTTAACCTTCGGCCTTATCTCCATGCCGGTGCGCTTGTTTTCGGGCGCGCGGAGTAGCGGGATTTCCTTCAACATGCTGCATCGGCCCGACAAGCAGCGGGTGAAGCAGCAATATATCTGTCCGCTTGAGAACGTCGTGGTGGACCGTAGCGAGATTGTGAAGGGCTACGAGTTTCGCAAGGACGAGTACATCATCATTGAGCCGGAGGAGATCAAGAAGATCGAGCCTCAGACCGCCAAGACGATGGAGATTCTGGAATTCGTGAAGGCGAGCGAAGTGGATCCGGTCTATTTCGAGTCGTCCTATTACATGATGCCGGAAGAGGCGGGACGGCGTCCCTATGCACTGCTGACGAAGGCCCTGGAAGAAAGCGAATACGTGGCTATTGCCAAGATCACGATGCACAACCGTGAGTACACGGTATTCCTGCGGCCGCACGAAGGCGGATTGATGCTGCACACGATGTATTACGAGGAAGAAGTCCGCAAGGTGGAAGGATTTGGTGCGCCCGATGTGGAGTTGAAAGAGGCTGAAATTAAAGTGGCGCACCAGTTGATCGAGGCGCTGGCGGATGAATGGGATCCGGAGAAGTATAAAGACAACTTCCAGGAAAACCTGAAGAAGCTGATTGAGACCAAGCTCGAGGGTGGAGAAGTGGCCGCAGTAGAAAAACCGAAGAAGCTGGCTCCGGTGGTGGATTTGATGGCCGCCCTGAAGCAGAGCCTCGCCCAAATGGAAGGCAAGAAGAAACCTGCAGCCACGGCCAAGTCGGAGGCTCCGGCGGCGGCGGCTGGAGGAAAGTCGCGGCGTGGACGGTAGCATCACATCCGCCGTCCGGGGATACAGAGTCGGGAGAAACGTAGCTCACCGCGTGTTACCGGATGCTTAGAATTAGAAGACGTCGCTAGCCAGGGTTCTGCGAACGGAACCGCTTCCATCCAACTTGTGATCCAAGAGCTGCATCCCACGAGTATTACCTTTCAGCGAAGCGCTGGCCTCACACTGGCGCAGATCTGAGCCAGCCGTTAGAATGTTGAATTCTTCTCACCTATGATCAGAAACTTTCTCCAGTGGCGCACGATGGGGTGCCGATGACTGTTCGAGGTTTGGGCCGATCGTTGGCCATAGTGCTTCCAGTTCTAATTTTGACGGCTTGCGGCCAGGTATACCGGCCCGTCGTAATCCCGTGTTCGACGGGAGGGGTTCCTGGATGCCCGGTGGAGACGAATCCGGCGCCGAGTAATTTTCATGCCGTGTTTGGGATCAGCACCAATGCTCCAAACTACCCCGGCGGCGCCATGCAAATTGACGTTTCCGGGGATTCGATTGTCGGCGAAACTCCCACCTACGACGCCTCCAAGCCGAACCTTGGCGACAATCCCACTCATGCTGCTATTTCCCCTAACAATTCCAGGATTTTTGTGGCGAGTGCGGGAAGTGCGACTCCGGGCGGAGTGGACGTTGTTTCGTCCTTTACCCCCGTATTCCAATCAACGCTGGCGAGTGGGTTGGGTACTGTGAGTACGATCAGCTTGCCTAGTTTACCGGTGCAGACTTCTCAGATTAGCGCGTTAAGCGAGGCAGGCAACGTGGTTACCGCAACTCTCACGAGCCCACTGCTGGCGAGCCCGTCACGCAGTGACCTTGTCCTCGTAGGAACTCCGGTGGTCATCGCGGGTGAGGCGACTCCCGGATACTCTGGATACAATGGCACTTTTACCATCACCTCGATAAGCACAACCAATATCCAGTATGTCGACGCGGCGACGGCGCTGCCGGCATGCGGCCCGATCCCGCCGATGACCGCCTGCCCTTCCGCAGGCTCGGCGTCAATCACCGGGCAGCCTGTCTATTTGGCCAGTACCGAGAACGCGGCGATGTACGTCGCGAACTTCGAATCCAACTCAGTTGCGAAAATCAATACCGCCACTAACGTCGTGACGAATACTGCGACCGTAGAACCAGCTCCCCCAGCTTCAGTGAGCCCGGCGCCCAATCCAGTAGGTATGGCCGAGACTCCAAATGGCCTTAAGCTCTACGTGGCGAACCAGGGCAATAACACGGTCAGTAGCCTGAATACAGTCGATCTTTCTCCCAATACGGTTACGGGATTTACCGGAGTGACGCCGGTTTGGGTGGTGGCGCGAGGCGATAGCCAGAAAGTGTATGTGCTTACGCAGGGGGATGGAAAGCTGGTCACGATCGATACGGCCACTGATATCGCGACCACTCCTGATTGTTCTGTGACTCCCACGCTCTGCGTAGGCGCGGGAGCAAACTTCATCTTCTACGACCCCAACCTGAACCGGCTTTACGTGACGAACCCGGTAACGCAGATGGTTTATGTGTTTTCCGATACCGGCGGACTTTCAAATGGCGTGGTTAGCGATATACCGAATCAATTGGCGGCTATTCCGTTTATCCCTGGCTCGGTTCCGTGTAAATTGGCGGGGTGTTCGCCCGTCTCAGTGACGGCGCTACTGGACGGCAGCCGGTTTTACGTGGCGAGCTATCAGAGCTATCTTCCGCCTGCAGCTTGTCCGGACGCGACCGTGCCGGGTGCCTGCGTTGTCCCTGGCCTGACCGTGTTTGACGCTAACACTTTCACGGTGAAGTATCCCAATGCGCCGACTCTAAACCTGCTGATCGGTCCGCCGCCGTGCACAGTCACTTCGACCAACCCGTGTACAACGGATTGGCCATTCAAGAATAATCAGTACGCTGTGACCCCGGGGCCTTCTTGCGCGACCACGCCTTTATATCCTGTTCTGTACTCCCCGACCACGACTCGGTTTCGAGTATTCACCGCTGCTGCGGCAGACAGCAGCCGGGTGTACGTGAGCATGTGTGACGCTGGAGCGATTGCCGTCGTGAACACTACCGATAGCAATACAAATAATTCGGGCAGTAGCTTGCCGCCCGATACGGTGGTCACCGACGTCCTTGCGGGACCACAAGCCAACAGTGCTTCGGCATTGCTAAACCCAATCTTCCTATTTATGGGACAATAGCGCCGGGAAAAAGTTGTGGCGAAACTGTGATTGCGGATCAGCGACTGCGGGTGCCCGGCGACGAGCAACTCTCCGCCCCTCGAATGATTAGTTTGTAGCGGTTACTTCTTCCCTTTGGGCCTCTCGGGCCGCGTAGTGCGAGTCAACGTACTCGTCGAGAATGCCGATGAATTCCGCGACGATGCGATCACCTTTGAGAGTGGTGAACAGCCGTCCATCCACGTAGACCGGAGCCTTTGGTTCCTCGAATGTGCCTGGCAGAGAGATGCCGATGTTGGCATGCTTCGATTCGCCGGGGCCGTTGACCACGCAGCCCATGACAGCCAGCTTCATTTCTTCCACGCCAATGTAGCGGTCTTTCCAGGTGGGCATCTGCTCGCGCAGGTAGGTCTGAATCTGCTCAGCCATTTCCTGGAAGAAGGTGCTGGTGGTGCGTCCGCAGCCCGGGCATGCGGTAACTTGAGGCGTGAAACTGCGAATGCCCATGGATTGTAGAATCTGTTGCGCCACCCGGACTTCTTCGGTGCGGTCGCCTCCAGGAGCCGGCGTAAGGGAAACGCGGATGGTGTCGCCGATGCCTTCCTCGAGAACTACGCCCATGGCGGCGCTCGACGCGACTACGCCTTTTGCCCCCATGCCGGCTTCGGTGAGGCCGAGGTGCAGTGGGTAGTTGCAGCGGGCGGCGAGCGCGCGGTAGACGTCGATCAGATCCTGAACGCCGCTGACCTTCGCGCTCAGAATAATCTGATCGGGGCGAAGGCCGAATTTCTGCGCGAGATCGGCAGAGCTCAGCGCGCTCACGACCATAGCTTCCATAGTGACTTCGCGGGCGTCGAGCGGCTCGGCGAGGAGGGAATTTTCGTCCATCATGCGGGTGAGCAAAACCTGGTCGAGCGAGCCCCAGTTCACGCCGATGCGCACCGGCTTCTGGTACTTCACCGCGACTTCGATCATGGTGCGGAAATTGGAGTCGCCGGTGCGTCCAATGCTGGCGTTGCCTGGATTGATCCGGTACTTGGCCAGATCGCGGGCGCATTCGGGATATTTCGTGAGCAGGACGTGTCCGTTGTAGTGGAAGTCGCCGATGATGGGCACGCGGACGCCCTGTTTGTCGAGTTCTTCGACAATGCGGGGAACCGCGGCCGCGGCTTCCTCGTTGTTGACGGTGACGCGCACCAGTTCAGATCCGGCTCGAGCCAGCGCAGCGCACTGTTGAACCGTGGAAGGGATATCGGCGGTGTCGGTATTGGTCATGGACTGCACCACAATCGGTGCGTCCGAGCCGACGCGCACGCCGCCGACGACGGCAGTCACGGTTTTCCTGCGTTGAATCATGGTCATGGGAACCTTTATTTTAGCATGGGGAAACTGCGTGCCGGGCCGAATGGGAAATGGGGTACCGCTTAGCTGAATACTTCGCGGCGCGAACCCATGCGAAGTCTCCCTCTTCGCGCTTGAAGCGCCGGCGGAGGGCAATGGTGCGCTCAATCTTCCGCCGCATTCAAATACGGACTGCGTTGAACCTCTCCGCCCTAAAGGGCGAAGATTCTCAGGCTACGCTTAGGATTACAACCCTTTAGGTTAGCGCCTGAAGGGTCGCACCGACCCCACGCGTCTGGTTTTTAGACGGGGACTAACCCCATCACAGCAGCCCTTTATGCGCTTAGGCTTCAAGTCCAGTTAAATTACCAATAGCAAATCTGCCGGGAAGTTGTCTAGCGGCAGCGTACCAAGAGGACAACTATATACGGCTTATATCTCCGCTCTGAAGGGCGGAGTTTTACGCCGCTAGGGGGATAATTGGTTCAAAGGTATCCTTGGACGAGGAGAACGGAAGGGATAATTTCTAACGCTCAGGTCATGTGGTTCACCAAACTAAATAGAGGAGTGAAGATTTTCTATGCATCACCGAATTAAAGCGACAGCAATCTCAAAACAGCCCCGTGTCGTTCGACAGGCGGGTCCGGCCGCACCGCAGTGGCCCAGTTACCAGGGGACCTCTCAATTCGTAGGAACCACCCCAAGCGGGCGGCTGACAGTGTATGTGGACCCCACGCTGGGGGCTCCGGCGCTGCAGAATGCTCAGGACTTAGTCAACGACGGCGATCGGGTGGCGAATGCGAATGATGCCATCTTCGGGACCACTGGAGGATCAGTCAGCGTGATCATTTTCGCACTTGATGGCCAGACCGATGGCACGGGCGGAGCGGATCATGGAGGCTGCGATTACACCACCGGGGCGGCGATTGAGGTCTGTGCGTCGTTTGGAAACTCGGCTCGGGTGTCGGCATTATTTGAGGCTGAGTTGAGCGAATGTTCCATGGGTGGCAACCTGTGCGGGGTCAGCACAGGAGAAGCCCTGTCGCGCTGGTGCGCGGCGGAGGTTGGCAACAATGCTTTGTCCGACTTCGCGACGGCTCCAACGTGGGCTCAGGATGGGATGCCCGATTATGTGGACAAGACCGACCCGACCGACCAGAACGCTGATAGCACGGGATGCGGCATGGCGTTTATCTCCTGGCTGATGAGCCAAGGATACGTACTCGATAAAATTGCTCCGGTCCTGGTGGGACTGGGTGCTGCCGGGACGCTGGCTCAACTCTATGCCAACCTCACATCACAGCCAGCCAGCAACGCGTGGTCCAGTTTTCAGGCTGCGGTGAATGCATTGCCCAATGGCGTGACCAGCGACGATCCGTTCGGCAGCGGGGCTTAAACAAGATCACACAGCAGACCGCCGGGTCGCTTTATTGCAGGCGGTCCGCCAGTCCTGGAATGGTCTTTACCAGATCGTTGTAGATGACCATCACGGCGAAAAGCACAAGAAAGACGAATGCGGCCTGATAGACGCGTTCCTTGATGCGGAGGCTGATGTCATGGCCCATCAAGCTTTCGATCAGGAGGAAGAAGATCACTCCTCCGTCGAGAATAGGGATGGGCAAAAGGTTAAAGACGCCAAGATTCAGGCTGATGCCTGAAGTAAGCGCTAATAGCGGGGTCCATCCCTTCTGCTGGGCTGCGTAGCCGGCCTCTTGCGCAATTCCAATGGGACCGGAGACCATGCGAGGCGAGACTTTCCCTTCGACCAGTTTCTTGGCCAGTTCCAGAAGCAGCAGAGAATACTTCTTGTTTTCTTGGAGAGAGAGAGTGAGCGCCTGCCCGAAGGGCAACCTTTTGACCGTGGTCTCTTCCTTGTTCAGGAATCCCAGGCGATAACGCTGCTGCTTTGGGTCTTCGGTTTTGGAGAGCAAGGGCTGCAAATGAAAGGTCAAAGTTTGGTTGCCGCGCAACACCGTGAGGTCGACAGGCTTGTCTTTGGATTGCTGCAGTTGTTCGATCATAGCCTCGATCGAGCCGAGCTGCTTGCCGTCCATGGAGACGACGTGGTCATCTTCCCGCATGCCGGCTTTGACGGCGGGCATGTCAGTATCCAGCTTGCCAATGATGACGGGTTCTGCGGGATACCATCCGGCGGACCCGACTTCGTTCGAGGTGATGGGTTTCGGAACGATGGTTTTCTCGAGGACTTTGTCTCCCCGTTGAATCGTGACCGCAAGAGGCTGGTTGGGGCTGATCATCACCCGGGGCTGCACCTGCTCCCATGTGGGATTCGTAATGCCGTCGATCTTGATAATGTGGTCGCCGGGCTGGAGGTCGGCCTGGGCCGCGGCGGAGTTGGGTTTAACTCCATCAATTACCGCTGGCTTGTCCATAAAAATGGGGTATTCGTAGTGCACCATATAGACGCTGGTGAGCAGGAAAACAGCCAGCAGGATGTTCATGGCGGGACCGGCAATGGCGATCAGGAAACGGTGCCAGCGCGAATGCGAGAGGAACTCCGCAGGATCGCCGGTGCGCTCGTCCATGGGGTTCTCGCCGCTCATTTTCACGTAGCCGCCCAGGGGAATCGCGCTGATGCGGTAATCAGTCTCACCCTTGCGGAAGCCAAGCAGGCGCTTTCCGAAGCCAATAGAAAACACCTCGACTCTTACACCCAGCCACTTGGCCACGGCGTAGTGGCCAAACTCATGGATCAGGATCATAAAGCCGAGGATGGCGATGACGGCGACCAGCGAAATCAGAAAGTCAGGCATGATTGAATTACGTACTCCGTACTTGGTTAGATTCCCAAACCCACGCGCTTGTTGAAAGAAGTTACGTGAAAGAGGTTGCTCGCGGCCGTCCAGTCAAGCTAACCCTGCCTAATCGCTCTTGAGCATATCGGCGAGCTTCGGAATCGGCTTGGAGCACTTCCTCGATAGAACCCAGTTTTCCAGAATTAGATGCGGAAACCGCGTTTTCGATGATTCTGGGAATCTCATCGAATGCGATGCAGCCTTCGAGAAACGCGGCTACCGCGATTTCGTCGGCGGCATTGAGCGCGACCGTCTTTGCCCCACCCGCCTCGACCGCTTCGTATGCTAAACGGAGACAAGGGAATTTATTCATATCTGGGGGGCAAAAGTCCAGATGACGCAAGTTACTGACTTGGAAGCGCATATCCGACTGAATCCGCTCCGGATATGTTAGAGCGTACAGTATGGGCAGACGCATGTCCGTAACTGAAAACTGAGCAAGTATACTGCCATCCACAAATTCCACCATGGAGTGAATGGTCGATTGCGGATGGACCAGGACTTCCACCTTCGCCGGCGGAATGTTAAACAGTCTGCAAGCCTCAATCACCTCGAAGCCTTTGTTCATCAAGGTCGCTGAGTCGATGGTGATGCGCTTGCCCATCTTCCAGGTCGGGTGGTTGAGAGCCTGCTCCGGTGTGATGGAGCTGAACTCCGAGCGTGGAGTGTTCAGAAATGGGCCGCCCGAGGCTGTCAGCCAGATGCGATCCACTTCTTCCATCCGGCCCCCTCGCAGGCATTGGTGAACGGCGTTGTGCTCGCTATCGATCGGCAGCAACGGCTTGCCTTGCCGCCGCGCCTCGGCGGTGATCAACTCCCCCGCAGCGACCAGACATTCCTTATTGGCCACCCCGACAGTCTTTCCCGCTTTTACCGCTTCGTAGGTGGCTTCGAGTCCGGCCACGCCTACGATGGCGCTGACCACGAAGTCAACGTCAGCGTGCGTCGCGACTTCGACCGCCCCAGCCGCTCCATGAACGACTTCGATCTCGCTCAGGCCCGCCTTGTTCAGGCGCCCGCGCAAGACCTCGGCATTGGGCTCGGTGGCCATCGAAACCAATCGTGGATGCCAACGCCGGGCCTGCTCAAAGGCAGCCTCAAGGTTCGCGCCTGCGGCGAGTGCCACAATCTGAAAGCGCGCTGGGTACGACTCAGCCACGCTCAGCGTGCTGCGGCCGATCGAGCCGGTGGATCCCAGGATGGCGATGCGTTTCATGTCCGGTAAATCCGGCCGCTAACGTCCGATGAAATTTCGGGCGAACCGAACTCCTATTTTACGCGTTACCATGGTCGCGCGGGTGGGAAGAGTGCCACTGCGTAAAACCACAGTACCGGAGCGGCAAAGAGCAGGGCGTCGATGCGGTCGAGCATGCCTCCGTGGCCGGGGAGGATCGTGCCGGAATCCTTTACGCCGGCTCCACGTTTGATCAGCGATTCCACCAGATCGCCGAGTTGTGCGGCGACATTCAGCGCGATGGTCAACCAGACGATGGGCCATATTTCCGGCTTCTCCAGCCCGAACAGGCCGTCGCGGCGCTGAATCAGTCCGATGCGCAGCAAGAATGAACTGATCTGCAAGGCGTGAGTGAAGAGCAGAATTCCAACCACCAGGCTGGCGGCGACCGAAGCGGCTGCGCCCTCCCAGGTTTTCTTTGGGCTGATGCGTGGCGCCATCAGGTGACGTCCCAAGGAACGGCCGACGAAATATGCGAAAATATCGCCCGCCCAAACCACGAGCAGAAGAAAGAGTAACCAGAACGCTCCCGCCCACTGCTGCCGCAATTGCACCAGCATCGCCATAGGCAGTGCAATGTAGGTGAATGCGAAGGCCGAGGCGGCAGCCGCGGGATACGAGCCCTTCATCTGCGCCCGGCGCATGGCGACGGTCAGAAAGAGAAATGGAGTGATCGCACAGGCGAATCCCAGGGCGAGGACGAACTTTAGAGCCGACAGTTGCGGTGTCTCTCCCCCGGAGTCCGCCGCTAGGAGCAGAAAAAACAATCCTATGAAGGTGTATGTGGGCAGGCGCAGGGGCTGAACGTCATAAGATTCTGTCAGCTTCAGAAACTCCTGGACCGTAACCAGCGCCACTGCTCCTGCGACCGCAGCCACTACTGGCACCGGGGCGCGCAGTACCAGCAAAATCACGATGGGAATGAGGACCAGCGCGGTCGCGATGCGTTTCAGCATGCAGGGAGGCTATTTGGTAACCTTCGCCGGGTTGGCGTGAGCATGCGAGTCGCCATGGTTCAACCCGCCATAGCGCCGCTCGCGCTTCTGATATTCGGCTATGCCCTCCAGCAGATGCACGCCGCGAAAATCGGGCCATAACGTCGGCGTTACATAGATCTCGGCATAGGCTAACTGCCAGAGCAAAAAGTTGCTGAGCCGCATTTCGCCGGAGGTGCGCACCACAAGGTCGGGATCGGGCAAATCCCGTGTGTAAAGATGTTCCGCGACGGTGTCTTCGTCGATGCGTAAGTGCTCGAGGCCACCGTTCTGCGAAGCCGCGTTGACCATGGACCGGAACGCGTCCACCAATTCACTGCGCGCGCTGTAATTTAAGGCCAGCGTCAGAACCGTGCCGGTGTTCTTGCCGGTGCTCGCGCGTGCCCACTCCATGCGCTCTTGCACGTCTTCGGGCAGTTCGTGCTGCCGCCCAATGTATTCCAGGCGGATATTATTTTTGTTCAGAGTAGGCACTTCCGCTTTGAGATAACGGCTGAGCAGGCGCATCAGGAAGTTCACTTCACTCTCCGGCCGCTTCTTCCAATTCTCTTCGGAAAAGGCGTAGAGCGTTAGCGCGTGAACGCCAATACGGGCCGCGGTCTCCACCGTCGAGCGCACCGCCGCGACTCCGGCGCGATGTCCGGCAACGCGTGGCATGTGGCGCCGTTTCGCCCAACGCCCGTTGCCGTCCATGATGATCGCGATGTGTCTAGGGAGCCGTGCTGGATCAAGCTGCCGGTAAACTTCGGTTTCCTTGCGATCCAGACCGGCGGGAATTGCTGCCTGCAAGGCTTATCCCCTTCCGAATGATGACGCTAACACAGTGGGGAAGGGGCTTGCAATGAGGGAAGGGGCATGGCTTGCGCTCGCCCGTTCCGCGGAACCTTGGTTTGGCATGCGTCGTTGGCGGCCTCGGCGTTTGCGGGCGTCCGCGCCACATGAGTTACTTCGCTTCTTCCGGGACGATCTTCAATTCCAGCTTTTCCGTGTGCCTGAGCAGAGTGAGAGAGGAGCGTTCGCCCACGCGAACATCCGTCAGCACGCGGTGCAGATCATCTACACCGGCTACGGGATGGCCTTCCAGCGTGACGATTACATCGCCCTCACGCACACCTGCACGTTGCGCCGGACTCTTCTCCTCTACCGACAGAACCAGTGCGCCCGATTCTTTCGCCAGATCATAGAAGCGTACCACGCGGCGGTGAATCGGGACCGTCTGCGCGGAGACACCGATGTAGCTGCGGCGGATGCGTCCGTCGCGGAGCAGGCGGCTGGCGACGAACTTCGCGGTGTTGATACCGATGGCGAAACATATTCCCTGTGCGGGCAAAATCGTCGCCGTGTTTACGCCCACCACGCGCCCTACGGAATCTACCAGCGGTCCGCCGGAGTTGCCGGGGTTCAGCGCGGCGTCGGTCTGGATTACATCGTCGATCAGGCGCCCGGAATACGACCGCAGCGACCGTCCCAAGGCGCTGACCACACCCGCCGTCACGGTGGATTGGAATCCATACGGGTTGCCGATTGCAACTACCAGTTGACCTACACGAAGCTGCTGCGAGTCGCCGAGCGCTGCGGCGGTGAGGCCGGGTCCGTCGACACGAACCACAGCGAGGTCGCTGGCCGGATCGTCGCCGATTGCTGTCGCCGGCATGCGGCGGCCATCAGCGAACGTCACTTCGATGCGGCTCGCGTCGTGTACGACGTGGCTGTTGGTGAGTACCAGGCCGTCGGGGGTAAAAACAAAGCCCGATCCTCCACCGCGTCGTTCGTGGGGCTCACCCGAGCGGGTGCGGCCGGCGGATTGATGAACTTCAATGTTCACCACGGAAGGACTAACGCGCTCAACCGTGCCCGTTACCGCGCGGGAGTAAGCGTCGAGCAGTGAATCGTCATCGACCTTGGTGGCCGGTGTTGCCAGGGCTGAAGCTTGATCTCCCCAAGCGCTCGCCCCTGGTTGATTCAGAGACGCAGAAAGGGCAGCAAAAACATTTTCAGATTCTTCCAGCTGCATGCTGGATAGATGTCAGTCGATCTATTTCGGATTCAGTGGGGAAACACGAACGATCCCCACAAAAAAGCCGGGACCAATGGATGGTCCCGGTGTGAGTTGGCTAGTTTGCCCGGATAAATTCGTGTACAACAACAGCCAGGGTTTGCCCGGCGGCGGCTGTCCCCACATCTTTCTGCCTATGCGGTCCTTCTGGGTCTGATCGTCAAGTCCCGCACCTGGGTTAGGATGCTCGACATCTGCATTCCGTTCAGTTGCGAAACGAACGGCAGGATTTCCGCAATGAACTGGTCTTTGACTAAATCGCTAATTTCGTCCTGACGGCTCTTTTCACCGCCACTGAGCAGTTCTGGCACGGTCACCTCCAAGGCTCGCGCCAGCCGCTCTAAGGAAGATAGCGTGGGCGTAGCTTTTTCGTTTTCAATTTTTGAAACGTAGGTTCGCGGCACGGACATGCGTCCGGCCAGTTGGCGCTGACTCAATCCACTGCGCAGGCGGAGCGAGCGGATGGAGGTCGCGAGGTTCAGATGTCCACGGCCAATACCGGGCATGGGCATCATTACGGGCGGCAACATTACCACCGGTTCTGGCTCGGGCTCCTCGTCCAGGGACGAGTGGCAGCGTCGGCAATTATTATTGACCGTACGGAATTGAACCAACAGGCAGTGATCGCAACGGACGACATCCCTAGAATCTACTGGGGCAAGAGTCGTGGCCATCGGGTTGTGGGAGTGCCAGAGCCGGCTACTCCTTACTTTTGGAACCTTAACTTTGGGGGAGAGGTTCCGACTGCAGAGTCAATCTGCGGTACAAGGCCTGTGGAAGTCAAGGTTAAAATGCATAAAGCCGTGAAACCTGCCGGTGAAAACCGGAACGAGACGGCGAAATCCCGCGATGCACAAGGCAAAAGCATGATTGATCGTGAGTCCGCATGGTGTTTACTAACTGAGTTCACTCAATCGGAAAGTCTGCGCAAGCACGCGCTGGCGGTTGAGGCTTGCATGCGCGCTTGCTCGAAGAAGTTTGCCGACGGCTCGGAAAAGTCAGAGTCGTCTACACCTGGGTTGTCGGAGGAAGACTTGTGGGGCATCGTTGGACTCATTCACGATTTCGACTACGAGAAGTATCCGAGCTTGGCGGACCATCCTTACAAGGGCAACGAGATTCTGAAGGAGCGCGGATGGCCCGAAGTGATCAGCCGCGCAGTTATGTCACACGCCGAATACACAGGGACCACGCGCGATACACCGCTCGAAAAAGCTCTGTTCGCCTGCGACGAGCTGGCCGGATTCATTACCGCCGTAGCTTTGATCAAGCCTGGAAAATCTCTGGCCGAGGTGGATGCGAAGTCGGTACGAAAGCGGATGAAAGACAAAGCCTTCGCACGGAAGGTGAATCGAGAGGACATCGTCAACGGAGCGGCGGCCTTGGGCGTGGATCTGGACGAGCACATCGCGTTTTGCATCGAGGCTCTGCAGGGGATCGCGGATAAGTTGGGTTTAGACGGCAGCGCCGTAAAAACGGCATAGATGGCCTTACGTGGGGAGAGCCGTCCTCGGCTGTCCGCGGGCGGAGCCCGGCAAGGGTTTGGCGGGTCGTTACCAGCGATACTCCTAATTACAACGATCCGTTTGCTACGCTGTACGATAGATGCTCTGTCTTCGGACCTTTCTGCTGGTACTTGCCTGCTCCAGCTTGTCGGCGCAGGAAAAGCCCGTCTCTGTGCCCCAGATGGCGCCAAGCCTCCAAGGTTCCATTGCAGCCTTCAAGGGCATGCCCCCTGACATCGCTCTTATCCGGCAGGGAGCAGGTGCGCGAAACGGCCACCTTTGGATTCGCAATGTCGGCCACGCGCTCGTGATCGCCGGTGAAGTGGATGGTGATCCTCCCGACTTCCCGAAGAATCAGAATTGGATTCTCTCCAAAGACCACATCGAAGTCTGGCTCGCGGCCGGAACCGACGTCCCCATGCCGGTGCTCGCCTGGGACGATCAATACAACCGAAATGCGCCTTCAAAGGGGCCGGACCCCTGCGCTGATTTTGGGGAGCAGGCGCCGGGAGCGCCCGCTTCGCTCGAAGCGCGGCAAAAAAAGTGCCGTGACTGGGTCGCGACCCAGGAGCGGTATCGGCCAGTGTTCAAGCGCCTCTTCATGCGGCAGTGGCTGCTTACGGACTACTATTCCGTGGAGTCTTATGCCACACCCGCATTTGAAAGCATTACGCGCGACTTCGCCAGCGACCAACCTGCCTACTCCGAAGAAGTGCCGAGCATGCTCAAACCGCAGGGCAAGATTCAGATGTTGGTGAGCCGCAGGTGGGCGAACGATGGCCGACCGGGCTATACGTTTCAAATCGAGATACCTTACGTTCTCTTCCCGCCTCTGCCCACGCTGGAGTTGAGCGATCTGCGACTGATGGTCGACGTATTCAGTCCAGCGCCTCCCGGCAAGAAGATGGGACCGTACTCGACTTCATCGCCGCTTCGGGTTTACGGCAAGCCGGAGACATTCAACTGGATTCGTCTCGATCCCGCGCGCACCTTTCAAATGACGCCTTGCGACATCGGCCTGACGGGGGCCGACAAGCATCACGAAGACCATGCCGGGTGGTTCATTCCGCACGCCAGTGAATCTACGGGCTGGCAGTCGGATGCTTTCGCGCTGGTCAACGAGTCCGGGGGATATGACGATGGCCCCGATAGCTTGTCGCCTGTGGTGAGGTGGATACACAACTTCTGGCACGCCATCGACACTGGAGAATGGGTTTGCGGTCCGCAGCTCGCGTATCGCAAAGGCGAGACTACTAAACAATTGGGAGAAACCGTTGGAGAAGAGGGGTTCGATGCGAAACGGATGTCCGACGGCACTCTGTTGATCAAGTCCGGACCGCGGTCGTACGGAATCAATTCGATGGGCCAGTGCGGTGCTTGTCCGCGCGTGGATATGCGGATCTTCGCCGTGAACAAAGATCTCAAGCTCTCGAAAGCGCTCGATCTGAGCGGCATCATCGATACGGATGGCCGATCAGAGGACTTCGCCCTGTCGGACGATTGGTCAAGAGTCGTTCAATTCGAAGAGGCGCCGGAAAACGATAAAGGCAAAGCGGGCGCGTGGTCGTCGACTACCTGGTGCCTTAAAGGTAAAGAATACGAAAAATGCGAGCAGAAACAGAACGTGCACCCTCCCGATCCGCCCCTGCTGAAGGAACTGCGGATTGCCGATTGAAATCGGTCTCTAGCAAATTACTTCCGCCACCTTGCCGCTGGCGATCAGCTCCGCAATGCGTGCGAAGTCCTTGTACATGACTCGGTCTTTCTCCACCGTTGGACACACTGACCGGATCGCCGCGTGCGCGGCCTGTCCGCGCTTCGATGCCTTGAGCGGGGCGAGGAAGTCGATCGCCTGGGCCACGGCCATGGCTTCAATCGCCAGCACGTTTCGCGTGTTATCGACGATACGCTTCAGCTTGTTCGCCCCAGTCATACCCATGGAGACGTAATCTTCTTTGTTGCCCGAAGTCGTAATCGAATCCACGCTCGCGGGATGCGCCAATACTTTGTTCTCGCTGACCAGGGCGGCCGCCGTGACCTGCGGCATCATGAAGCCTGAGTTCAGTCCCGCGCCTTGTGCGAGAAACGGCGGCAAACCCTCGCTGAGCGCGGGATTCACCAGACGTTCAATTCTTCGCTCGCTGATTCCCGCGAGAGCGCTTAGAGCGATCGCAAGAAAATCCAAAGCAAACGCCAGGGGCTCGCCGTGGAAATTTCCGCCGGAGATGACATCGCCGTCGCAATTCTCAGCGTGGGTGATGAAGACCAGGGGATTGTCTACCGCGGAGTTCGCCTCGATCTCAAACACCTCGCGGCAATGTGCCAGCGTATCGCGCACAGCACCGTGTACTTGAGGAATGCAGCGAAGAGAATAAGCGTCCTGCACGCGGCCGCATTCACGGTGCGATTCACGAATCTGGCTGCCCTCGAGCATCTTGCGCAGATTTGCCGCCGTCTTCATCTGTCCACTATGCGGCCGCGCTTGGTGAATGCGTTCGTCGAAGGCCGCGTCTGTGCCTTTCAGGGCATCGCAGCACAGGCCGCCCAGGACGTCGGCGGAATCGACCAGCGTTTCCGCGGCCAGCAGCGCCAGCGTTCCCACGGCCAACATGCCTTGTGTCCCATTAATGAGCGAAATGGATTCTTTGGCTTCCAACACCAGCGGCTTAATCTGGGCTGACTTCAGAGCGTCGCCGCTCGCGATGCGGGCGCCCGCCGGGTCGATGCATTCCCCTTCGCCGATCAGCGCTAGCGCCAGATGCGCCAGGGGAGCGAGATCGCCGCTTGCGCCCACGCTGCCCTGCGACGGCACGAACGGGGTCACGCCGTGATTCAACATTTCGCATAGTGTATCGACGACGATTGCGCGCACGCCCGAGTAACCTTTGGCCAACGAATTGGCGCGCAAAAGCATCATGGCCCGAACCTCCGCCGGGGAAAGCGGTTCGCCGAGGCCGACAGCGTGCGAGCGTAAGAGGTTGACCTGTAACTCGCGAATCTGATCGCCGACAATGCGCACATCGCTAAGCTTGCCCACGCCGGTGGTGATGGCATAGGCCAACTTATCGTTGGCGACAATATCGTCGACCACGGCGCGCGCGCGATCGACTGCAGCGCGCGCATCGGCGGATAGCAGCACCGGACGACGTTTGGCCGCCACTTCGCGCACCGCTTCCAGAGCGAGGTCGTTGCCGTTGATATGGAGTGCGTTCAAGACCGCTTTCCGTTCTGTTTCCCCAGCGCAGCGCGAAATGCTTTCAAATATTTTTCTGGCAACTCGGCAATCTTCATCTCTGCATCCGTGACGATATGAGTGGTCTCGCCTTCCGCCAGTAGAGTACCGTCGTCCAGGCGCCGTAGTTCATAACCAAAGTGGACGACGGAATCGCGCACATTCAACATTTCGGTGCGCACTACAATTTCTTCGTCATAGCGCACTGGCGCCCGATATCGGCACTTGGCCTCGGCGACGGCTATGAAGCGGTCGTCTTTGCTCTCCATGTCGCGATAGGAAAAACCTAACTGCCGCAGTAGTTCAACGCGTCCTATTTCGAACCAGACGAAGTGATTGGAATGGTAGACCACGCCCATCTGATCGGTCTCCGCGTAGCGGACGCGCAGCCTGGTTTCATTGACCGCCTGAGGGTGTTCTGCTCTCATTCTTTGCTCCACACCGGCTTGCGCTTTTCCAGAAAGGATGACACTCCCTCACGAAAATCCGCGGTCGTGCGGATACGCGCGTTGTCGTCGATGGCAGACGCAAACTGCTCGTCCAGTTGCTTCGCAATGAAGCCGTTGATGAGTTTCTTCGTGGCCCTCATCGAGCAGCGACTGTTCTCCAGTAGCTGAGCGGCCAGTTCCCGAGCACGCGCGAGCAAGCGATCGGAGGGAATCACTTCGTTGACCAAACCGTAGAGCTTCGCTTCGGCAGCGTCAAACAGGCGGCCAGTCAGAAGAAGGTCGCGCGCGATCTTGTGCCCGACTTGCCAAACTAGAATCGAAGAAACGATCGCCGGCACAAATCCAATGCGCACTTCGGTGTAGCCAAACTTCGCATCGGGCGCGGCCAGCGTGAAGTCGCACATGGTGGCGAGGCCGGTGCCTCCGGCGACTGCAGCGCCGTTCACCGCGGCAATCGTAGGTTTGGGGAAATCATACAGCCGGCGGAACAGAGCCGCCATCGTCGCCGAGTCTTTTATATTCTCTTCGTGAGTCTTGCCGAGAAGCGATTTCAATTCATCCAGGTCCAAGCCGGCGCAAAACGCCTTTCCGGCGCCGGTGAACAGTACGACGCCGGCGGGCGATGCCTCGATTTCATCCATCGCCTTCATCAACTCAGCCACCAACTCGAAGCTGACAGCGTTCCGCTTCTCGGGACGATTCAGCGTGACGGTAGCGATGCCGGAGTCGTAAGTGATTTGGATCGTCTTGTAGATCATAGGGAACAATGTTTACTCGTCGTCGACGGCAGCGGCGTATCTCGCCCCGATCTCAGCGGTCGCGCGCAGCAAGGCATCCAGCGACTTGAGCGGCGGCAATTCCGCGCCGCGCAGCTGCAACGCCTCAATAACTTTTTCGGTCGCAATGTTGCCCACCAGCGCATCTTGTGCGAACGGACAGCCGCCGAGTCCGCCAATCGCTGAATCGAAGCGCCGGCAGCCAGCGTCGTAAGCGGCAAGAACTTTTGTCGCTGCCTGCTCGGGACGGCTGTGGAGGTGCACACCGATCTCCAGGTAATCGTATTTCGCCATCACCGTGCCTAGCAGATCACCGATTTCGTCGGCAGTGGCCATGCCAACTGTGTCGGCCAAGGAAATCATACGTAAGTTGTCGACTTCCATCAGCGAGATGGCTTCGATCACTTCCTCCGCGTTCCACAAATCGCCATACGGGTTGCCGAACGCCATTGAGATATAGACCACGACGTCAAGCCCGGCATCGTCTGCTTTTTTCCGGATCTTTTCCAGCTCCTCGAGCGCATCTTCGGCGGACTGGTTCTGATTTTTGCGCAAGAAAGTCTCCGAAATCGAATACGGAAATCCCAGCGTGTGTACCGCGTGGGTCTCAATGGCACGCTGCGCGCCCTTTTCATTGACCACGATGCCAATGATCTCCACATCATCGGGCGGATCGAGTCCTTGCAAAACTTCTTCCGAATCCGCCATCTGCGGCACTGCCTTGGGCGAGACGAACGAGACCGCATCAATGTGTTTGAATCCTGCGCTGACCAGAGCCTGCAGATAGGAATGCTTGATGTCCGACGGAATCTGGCCCTTCAGCCCCTGCCAGGCATCGCGCGGACACTCGATCAGTTTCACAGAAGTAGCTTTTAGCATTTAGCTCTTCGCCCTTAGCGATACAACCATACGGCGGAGCCTCTGACGGTCATTCGAATGGCAATCTGGCAGTTTAGAATCAACCATCAACAGTTTTCTCCATGTCTCGGTGGTGAATCATGTTTGCAGCACTCCCACCTTGAACTCCGCCACTTCAGGATTCAGCGCTGCCGCTTCCAGAGCCTGCGTAATTGCGTCGCGCGTCTCGATGGGATCGATGATCTTATCGATCCACAACCTCGCGGCGCCGTAGCGTGGGTCAGTCTGTTCGTCATAGGTACGCTTCACGGATTCGTAGAGCTCTTTTTTGTCTTCGTCGCTTAACTTCTTTCCCCCGCGCTCGAGTTGTTTCACTTTGATTTCAACCAAGGTTCCGGCCGCTGAATCTCCGCTCATGACTGCGTAGCGCGCGGTCGGCCAGGCAAATACGAATCTTGGATCGAACGCCTTGCCGCACATAGCGTAGTGTCCAGCGCCGAACGATCCACCGACGATCACAGTGATCTTCGGCACGACGGAATTCGAAACTGCATTTACCATTTTTGCGCCGGCTTTGATGATGCCGCTCCACTCCGCATCGCGGCCCACCATGAAGCCATTCACGTCGTGAAAGAAAACCAGCGGAATCAAATTCTGATTACAATCCATGATGAAGCGCGCGGCCTTCTCGGCCGATTCTGTATAAATCACACCGCCAAACTCGACACGCTTATGGCCTTCATGATCGGTTTGATGGGCGTGCAGTTTTTGATTGGCGACGATGCCCACGGCAAACCCTCCGACGCGTCCGTAGCCACAGATGAGAGTCTTGCCGTATTCAGCTTTGTATTCGTCGAAGCGGCTGCCGTCGAGCACGCGCGCCAAAATCTCCTTCATGTCGTAGGGACGCGCGGGGGAAGAATCGTAGATGCCGTAAATCTCTTCGGCGGCCAGCGCCGGCTCCACGGGTTTCTTGCGGTCCCAGCAAGACTGGCGGCGGTATCCCCACTTCTCAACGATGGAGCGAATACGCGCCAGGCAGGACGGATCGTCCGGTTCGCGGAAATCTACCGTGCCGCTGATACCCGCATGCATGGCTGCCCCGCCCAAATCTTCTGCCGAAACTTTCTGTCCGATCGCCGCCTGCACTAACGCCGGTCCGGCCAAAAATAATCCGCTGCCGTCCGTCATCAGAACGTGATCGCACATCACCGGCAGGTAGCCGCCGCCAGCAACGCACATGCCCATAATGGCCGCAGTCTGCGGAATGCCCAGGGATGACATGACCGCGTTGTTACGGAAGACGCGTCCGAAATCGTCGGTATCAGGAAACACATCTTCCTGCAAGGGCAGGAAAACGCCTGCCGAATCCACCAGATAAATGGTCGGGATGCGATTCTCGATGGCGATGTTCTGGGCGCGGATCACTTTCTTCGACGTCATGGGGAAAAACGCGCCCGCTTTCACCGTAGCATCATTCGCAATAATCATGACCATGCGCGTGTGAATGCGCGCCAATCCGGTGATCACTCCCGCGGCAGGCGCTCCGCCCCATTCCTCATACATGCCGTGAGCGGCGTAGAGTCCCAATTCGAAAAAGCTTTTGGGGTCGGCTAATAATTCAATCCGTTCGCGGGCAGTGAGGCGTCCCTTGCTGTGCTGGTTCTCGATGGCCTTATTGCCGCCGCCTTCACAAATTTCTTCGCCTTCGTTGCGCACCTGAGACATGAGATCTGCGAGAAAGCGCATGTTGGCCTCGAATCGTGCCGAGGTGGGATCAACTTTGGTCGCCATGAGGTTAGGCAACAACGAAGTGGAAGCGTCGGGAATTTCGCTGCGATCGGCCATGAACAAGGATAACGAGAGCGGAACTATTTACGGTATAACACTCCCGCGGCGCCGCGCAACGCTAGTGCCCCCCGCTCCCCCCGCTCAACTCTCGCACGATTGCGCCAACGAACTGTTTGGCGTCGCCAAAGAGCATCAGCGTGTTGCCGAGGTAGTAGAGGGGGTTATCGATGCCGGCGAAGCCGGGGCTCATGCCGCGTTTGATGACCATAACGGTGTGGGCTTTATCCACGTCAAGGATGGGCATGCCGAAGATGGGGCTGGATTGATCGTTGCGGGCGGCGGGATTGGTAACGTCGTTGGCGCCGATGACGAGCGCAACATCGGTTTGCGGAAAGTCGCCGTTGATCTCGTCCATTTCGATGAGGCGGTCGTAGGGGATGTCAGCTTCGGCGAGCAGGACGTTCATGTGGCCGGGCATGCGTCCGGCGACAGGATGGATGGCGAAGCGAACCTCGACGCCCTTCTTGGTGAGGATGTCGTAGAGTTCGCGGACTTTGTGTTGGGCTTGCGCCACGGCCATGCCGTAGCCGGGGACGATGACAACTTTATTTGCAGCCGAGAGGATGGCGGCGGCCTCTTCGGCGGTGGCGCTGTGGACGGGCTTCGCTTCCTCCGCGCCAGCGGCTGCGGCTTGCACTTGGCCGAAGGCTCCGAACAGGACATTGGTGAAAGACCGATTCATCGCCTTCGACATTATGACGGAGAGTATCAGTCCGGAGGAACCGTCCAGGGCGCCAGCGATGATGAGGAGTTTGTTCTGGAGAACGAATCCCATGGCCGAGGCGGAGAGGCCGGCGTAGCCGTTTAACAGCGAGATGACGGTGGGCATGTCGGCGCCGCCGATGGGGATTATCAGGAGAATTCCGAAGATCAGCGAGATGCCGACGATCAGCGGGAAGAATTGTTTCGCTTCGGGATGCAGGACGAGATAAACGGCGCTGGCGATGGCGACGGCGAGCAACAGGAAGTTGACGAGGTTCTGTCCTTTATAGGTGATGGGGCGTTGCGGCAGGATTTCCTGGAGCTTTCCTGCTGCCATCAGACTTCCGGTGAAAGTGAGTCCTCCGAGAATCACCTCCATGGAAAGCACGGCCATCATGAATCTGGGAACGTTCGGAGTGCGCAGATAAAACTCTGCCGTGCCGACTAAGGTGACGCAGAGTGCGCCGAACGCGTGGCTCAACGCGGTCCGCTGCGGGACGGCGGTCATCTGGACCATGCCGAGAGGAATGCCGATGCCAGTGCCGAGCACGAGGCCGACGACGATCCATTTCCAATCGACGATGCCGTGATGTAACAGAGTGCCGGCGATGGCGAGGACCATGCCGAGTTCCCCGGCCCAGATGCCATGACGGGCCGTGGCAGGGGAACTCATCCACTTCAGCGACAGGATGAACAGGGCGCTGGCAATGAGATAGATGATTTCGATTACGTACTGGCTTCCGGCGAACTCGTTCATTATTTTTTCACCGGGCGGCTGCTTTTGAACATTTTGAGCATGCGGTCGGTAATGAAGAATCCGCCAACGACGTTGCTGGTGGCGGCTACGATGGCGATGACGCCGAGCACAGTTGCGAACTCGCTCTTCCGTTCACCCACGAGAACGATTGCGCCGACTACGGCGATGGCATCGAGCGCGTTGGTGAGCGACATCAGCGGAGTGTGGAGCAAGGGCGAAACGTGGCGAATGACTTCGAAGCCGATGAAGCAGGCCAGCATGAAGATGAAAAGATCGTCGATTAGGGTAGAACCCATATGTCCCTCGGGGGCTAAAGCCCGGTGCTTCTAAGACGCTTTACGCGACGCTGATGCGCCGCTCTACCACGGTGCTACCGATAACCGAATGCGAATCGCGAATTTAAATTCGTTACTGCGACACTAACGCCGGCAGTTTGAAGAATTCGCGGACTCTCGCGTTCACGATTTCGCCGGCGTGCGTAACCATGGTCTCGCGGATGATTTCGTCCTGCAGGTTGAGCTGCAGTTTGCCTTCTTTCACGATGTAAGCGAGGAAGGTGGCGATATTGCGTGCATACATCTGGCTGGCATGGTAGGGGACGCTGCTGGCGAGATTGATGGCGCCGATGATGGTCACGCCATGCGCCTTCACGGTTTCGCCAGTGCGAGTAAGTTCGCAGTTGCCGCCGCGTTCGGAAGCGAGATCGACGATCACCGAGCCGGGTGCCATGGCTTTGACCATGTCCGCGGTGATTAGCACCGGCGACTTTTTGCCGGGAATCACAGCGGCGGTAATCACAACATCGCTTTCGGCAACTACGCGGGTGAGAAGTTCACGCTGGCGAGCGTAAAAAGTTTCGTCCTGGGCCGTACCGTAGCCGCGGGCATCCTGAGCATTCTGGGCTTCGAGAGGCAATTCGACGAAGCGTCCACCCAGGCTTTGGACCTGTTCTTTGGAAGCGGCGCGCATGTCATAGGCGGAGGCGACCGCACCCAGGCGCCGTGCCGTGGAAATGGCTTGCAATCCTGCCACTCCGGCACCAATGACAAATACGCGTGCCGGCGTAATGGTACCTGCGGCGGTCGTCATCATGGGAAATATTCGAATCGAGGTTTCGGCGGCCAGCAGTACCGCTTTGTAACCGCAGATCGTCCCCATGGAAGAAAGAGCGTCCATGCTTTGCGCGCGCGTGGTGCGGGGCACGAGTTCGACGGAAAATGAAGTAACACCGGTGGCGGCAATCTGCTCGGTCACTTCCGCAGAACCGAAGGGACGAAGAAATCCGATGAGCAGTTGATCGCGCCGCATAAGCGGCAGATCGGCCTTGCCTGTCACATCATTGGAGCCGCAGCAGAGGACCTGCACAACGATGTCTGCGTTGGCGAATACCGCGGCGCGATCGGGAAGGATCTTTCCGCCCTTCTCGACGTACGATGAATCGGGATACCCTGCCTGCTCTCCCGCACCCGACTCGATTGCCACTTCGAGCCCCGCCTTAGCTATCGTGGGGATCACCGCGGGCACGAGCGCTACCCTGCGCTCTCCGGGATAACTTTCCCTGGGAACTCCAACAATCACGCAATTATCCTTTCTGTCTCTGTCGAAAGTAGCTGGTCCGCCTCGCAACTGCCAATACTACACATCGCAGTGTGGGAGAGGGGTGTGACGCGTGTCACAATGGTAATGGAAGCAGCAGCAAAAAGATTGCTTAACTTTCTCAGTTGCTTAACCTTCTCAATGACTTGTCTCCGAAGGGTAATATCCGCTCCGGGTTCGTACCGTTAGCTTGGTATATCCCGGGGCATGTGCGTCCACCCGCAAAGCCTGATACTCCGGCTTTACATTTTGGTTCCGAGGCTTGAACGCCAGAATATATTGGCTGCGGATGTCGCGGGCTACGGTCCGAGTAATGTTATCCACCTGATCCAGCGAGTCCGGGAAGTATGCTACTCCACCCGTGCTGGAAGCCAGGTGTTGCAGAGCTTCGCGCCCTTCGCCCCTCAGTCCGGTCCCCACGAGTCCAATGGCATAGACGGTCGGACCATCGGATTGTTGCAGTCGGCGCGAAGTTTCTTCCAGCGTCTCCTGGCTCATATTGTCTTGACCATCCGTAATTACTAACAGCACTTTCTTGCTGAGGCGGGGGTTCTTCTCCAGGTGAACCGCCGACGCGATGATCGCATCGTACAGCGCGGTGCTTCCTTTAGCGGATACTTGATGCAAAGCGGCTTGCAGCAAGTTCACGTCAGAAGTGAAGTCCTGATCGAGATACGGGTTCTGCCCAAAGTTAACCACGAAGATTTGATCCTGGGAATTGCTCGCGCGCACCAGATTCAGCACCGCCTGCGTTACCTGGCCTCGCTTATCGCGCATAGACCCCGAATTATCCACCACGATCCCCATCTCTACGGGAACGTCTTCCCGGCGAAACGATGTGATCGTTTGCGGTGTTCCATTCTCAAAGATTGAAAAGGCGCTCTTGTCCAATCCCGTAACCATGCGCTGATCCTGATCGACTACGGTGGCATGAAGAACCACTTCTTCCACCTGCTTCTTGAACACGAACATACCCTGATCGTTGCCGCTCGGCTCTTGCGCCACGGGTGGCTGCCCGGGGGAAGCCTGTGGAGCGTCGTTTTGACCAGAGGCGGTTTGACCAGAGGCGGTTTGGCCAGAGGCGGTTTGGCCAGAGGCGGTTTGGCCAGAGGCGGTTTGGCCAGAGGCGGTTTGGCCGGGCGGCAGTTGCGCATCCGGCGCGCTTCCGTTGCTCGAACTTGAGGATGGCACGGACGTACCAGCAGCGGGTGTCTGGGCCACAGTCGTCGACGCCATCGTCATCAATGTGGCCAGTATCAATGTAGATGTCAGCGAGCGAACGCCCCAGGAAGCGGCTGAGCGCATGTAATTCCTCCGTCGTGCATTGGATGCCACCTCTATGGAAAACGGAGGCCACGGCAGTGCCTTAGCATCTACTGTAAATACCTTAGCCGACAACTCGTTGCACCGATTCACTCAAGAATCCCTACCGCGGCCCGCTAAAGCCCACTTTTACAATGGATTCTGTGCAACCGGCTCTGCCTCTGGGGCAACTATCCTAGTAGACGGTGCTCTGCCTGCGGCGCAATGCGCGTCGGGTGGTACTCGTGACTGCCGGAAGTTGAAGCTAGGAGGCGTGCGCGTGCTTCGAATCCTGATCGCGGACGATCATGAAGTAGCGAGGAAGGGCATCCGCTCGTTGCTGGAAGACCATGCCGGATGGGAAGTTTGCGCCGAAGCCAAAGATGGTCGCGAAGCGGTCGAACTTTCTGCCCAGCTGAAGCCTGATGTGTTCCTGCTCGACATTGGGATGCCCAATTTGAATGGACTCGACGCCGCGCGACAAATTCTCACGACCACGCCTGACGCTCGCATCCTCATCCTCACCATTCACGATTCGGAACAGGTAGTTCGGGAAGTGTTGGCCGCCGGAGCGCGAGGGTTTGTTCTGAAATCCGACGCCGGGCGCGACTTGGTGGCTGCGGTCGAAGCCTTGCAAAATCGGCGGACTTTCTTTACTTCAAAAGTCGCGCAGATGATGCTCGACGGCTATCTGCGTCCCCAAGAGGAACGTGACACTGCCGGGCAGCACATTTTGACGCCACGGGAACGGGAAGTCATTCAACTCGTCGCCGAGGGGAAAACCACTAAGGAAATCGCTACCGCCCTTAGCCTCAGCGTCAAAACCGCAGAAACTCATCGCACCAACTTGATGCGGAAATTGGATCTGCACTCCATTGCCGATCTCACGCTCTACGCCGTGCGAAATGGAATTGTCCAGATCTACTAAGTGTGTTTGCTGGTTACCTTTCCGTGCAGCGTGGGTATCTATATTTCATGCTGCCGATTTGAGCTGTACTTTATCGACAACAGGACTTATCTCTCCGGCATCCTAATTTGTAAATCCAATCCAACCTTTGTGAGGTCCACCATGAAATTCTTCTCGGCAAATCTTGATAGTCTTCGGAAACTCTACTTTGACCAGCTGCAACAGCTCCATTCGGCCGAAACCCAAATCACGGAGGCCCTGCCCAAGATGATCCAATCGGCCACCGAACCCCAACTAAAAAATGCTCTGCAAACCCATCTGCAGGAGACCAAGGGCCACGTGGCGAGGCTCGAGCAGATTCTGAATGAAGGCAAAGGTTCCGTCGACTCCAAGAAGTCCAAAGGCATGGCTGCTTTGATTGCGGAGGGCGAAGATGTAATCAAGGACGCTGCCGACCAGTCCGTCCGCGACGCCGGCATCATCGCCGCCGCGCAAAAGGTGGAGCACTACGAAATCGCCGCCTACGGCACGGTTCGAAACTTCGCGGAAATCCTGGGAAAGGATAGCGACGCTAGTCTGCTCGATCAAACCCTGGAAGAGGAGAAGCAGGCCGATTCAATCTTGACCGGAATTTCCGATACTGCGAACACGAAAGCTGACAGGGCTGCGTAATCCGCGAATCGCTTAACAACTTAAGAAAGAAAAAGAGAACAAATGCGCGTTTACGCTGCGCTTTGTTCTCTTTTTTGCCGAGAAGTCTCACTGCGTTGTTCTCCGCGAGGTTTATAAGGGCGCTCCGTCCGAGAGATACATAATCCACCCGATATTCCCGATGGCCACCCTTGAATAGTCTGTGAAGGCTAAACGGTTGATCAAAAAATAGCGCACGCGCGAAAGGGGTTTACGATGCTCTGGACCATTGCGGTAATACTTCTCGTTCTCTGGTTGCTTGGGATGGTCAGCTCATACACCTTGGGCGGATTCATCCACATCTTGCTAGTACTGGCGATCATCGCGGTCCTCGTGCGCCTCATTCAGGGACGAAACCCGATTTAGTGCCGGCTCCGATGAGGTCCAGCGGTCTGGGGAGTTGCACCGCTTTTGTGTAGTTGAAACTGAAACGACGAGTGGCCCAACCGGGCCAAGCATCGAATGAATCTCATCTAATAACGAGAGAGGAGCAATGAATCATGGATAAGGATCGGGTTGAAGGTAAGGTCAAGGACGTAGCGGGTCGTGTGGAAAGACAAGTTGGCGAGTGGACCGGTGACCCGGAGAAGCAGGTCCACGGTGCTGCCAAGCAAGCTGAGGGCAAAGTGCAAAACACGTGGGGCAAGGTAAAGGATGCGGCCAAGTCAGACATCAATGAAAATCGCGCTCAAAAGGAAGAGAGTGTCGAAGAAGCTGAGGATCGAAAGATTAGGTCAGAGCGAAAAGCCGGATAAGCACTTCTAATTCCGCTCGCCGCCCCGGCAATATCGCTTGGGCGGTTTTTTTGTCCGCTAGCTGGAAAACGCTTCTGCGGCTAGGTGGCAGAGTCGTCGCCAGGCCGTTCCTCTGGCGGCATCTGTACTTGAATGATGTTGTTTTTTACGGCGTACAAGACGAGGTCGCGGATAGAGTGAAAACCGAGTTTTCGCATAATGTTGCTGCGATGGGTTTCAGCGGTCTTGGTACTCAGGTTGAGCACCGACGCAACCTCCTTGGAACTCTTTCCTTCGGCGAGCAATTGAATAACTTCCCGCTCCCGCGGCGTCAAACTAGGGAATTTTGGTGGCGCTCCGCGCGGAGAAACAGTGCCCTTCTCAAGAAAGCCCGCTAATACCAATTCATTTACTCGCGGCGTAAAGAACATTTGGCCCCGTTGTAGAGCATCGATGGCGGAGACCAAATCCCGTACAGCATCTGATTTGAGCACGAACCCTCGTGCCCCCGCGTCCAGGGCCTCCCGTATTACATGGTCTGAGTCAGTGATGGTAAGGACGATAATCTTGAAGTTCGGATCATATTGAGTCAGCTGCCGCGTGGCTGCCAGCCCGTTCAGGTTTGGCATGCCGATATCTAAAATCACAAAATCGGGCTTAAGTAGCTTCGCTTTTTCAACTGCTTCCCGTCCGTCCGACGCCTCGCCACAGATCTCCCATCCCTCCTGCGCTTGCAATAGAGCAGACAAACCGCGGCGCACAACTTCGTGATCGTCGGCTATCAGAATGCGCAGCTTCAACGCGCGCCCCCGAACCCCTCCAAAATCGTGACGCGGAAATAATGTTGCCGCACAACCAAGGCCAGCCAGGCGTCCGGGTAGGCTGTAATCACTCTACTCATATTCGACTCCTTAGGAAACAGACCGGTAGGACATCCCCATGTCTTGCTCTTAACCCGAAGCGTGTACTGAATATAAGCGGCCGATGGGAGCGAACAATCAGGTGTTTGCTGTATTTCAAAGTTGTGTACCGCGCGTGGAGTTTTCTTATGAATTTTGCTAAGTCGGTCAGGAAGTCCTTCCCATGTTGCGGGTGAAAGGCTATGGAAACGGCATCCCGCAGGATCTATTGAAGACTTCTCGAACCAACGGGCAGCCTTCGGAATCGGTCTGTCCTGGCTGCGCGAACGCGTGCGCGAATTCAGAGGTCGCCTGGACATTCAATCCAATTCGACGGACACTCAGATCTCCGTCACAGTTCCTCTGGGAGAGGAGACCGGCCAGACGTCCGGCTGAGTTTACGTGTCGACTCTAGGAAGTTACAGGCAGCATCCCCGGGACCGATAGATTTCGATTTCGCGTCCGTTTCCTGTCGATGCGCTTCTTGCCGGACGCCAGTAATTTTCTCATCTTCAGTCTGGCCTTGTGCAGTTGCGACTTGGAATTGCCGATCGAACAGGACAACTGCTCCGCGATCTCGTGGTGCTCGTAGCCTTCGACTTCATGCAAAATAAATATCGCCCGGCAGCCTTCGGGTAATTCTTTCGCCGCCTGGGTTAAGGCCACGCGGTCGACTGCGCCCATCAGCTTGTTATCGTCTCTGCCAAATTCCCGCGGCACCTGCGAGTGATCCAAAGTGGCAGGCTCGTCGAGGGAAATTTCGCGCAGATGTCGCTTGCGACGCGTCATCAGCACCGTGTTCACTACTACCCGGTAAATCCACGTCGAGAAGGCGGAGTCGCCTCGAAAACTTGGAAGTCCGCGAAAAATCTGGATGAAGGCGTCCTGCGTCAGATCTTCCGCATCGGCGACATTCTTCGTCATCAACAAGCACGTGGAATAGACTCGCCTCTTGTGCAGCTCGAAAATCGTTGCACAGGCCTGTTGGTCTCCATCCTGGGCTCGAGAAATAAGTTCGGAGTCAGTCTTCAGTTTCTTCGTTTCAGGAACCACCATTGCAGCGGAAACAGCGGAAGCGCTCACGGGGAATTTCCTTTCCTGGCGCAACTGCCGTGGGCGCAGACGGCAATCAACGTCAACAAGAACAATAAGATCCGATCGTTTTCTTAGCTATGGGGTGGTACCTGTAATTACCTCAAAGGCTCACCCTAAGGCTGACGATCGCGGGCAAACAATTTGCAAGAAAATCCCTACTTTCAAGCAAATCCCTACTTTAAGGGTTAGTGCTTAGCGGCCGAATCAAAATCCTTTTGGAAAACCTTGTGCTCGTCTTTGTGCCCGAAATCAAGACCAAAATGCGGTTCCGATTGCGTCCCCGTGATCTTCACTGGGACCTGTGTGCCGGCCCCGTTTTTGCTGAAAAACGGGTCGACAGGTTTCAGAAGAATGGATTTCCAACCACTGGTCATTTGCGACAACTTGGCGTCCAATCGCGCCGTCCCTTGAAAATCGAAAGTGCGTCCGTCGAGGCTGTAATTTCCTGCCATATCAACCTGCGTTCCCGGAATCGAGAAATGGAGCAGAGAGAAGGATAACAATCCGTCCTCTAACTTGAATATTCCTCGCAAATTAGTGGCAACGGGGTCTTGGGGATTCTCCTGCTTCGCCTTTCCCTTTCCTTGAGTACGCATACTCAACGAGTCAAGCCGAGACTGCACTTTCTCGTTCGTGAAATGCCCGCCCTGCACATCGAAGTCACCGGCCAGGTGCAAGCGAGCAGCCACGTCACCTTCGCCTGGCAGCAGCCTCAGTTTCGTCCGCATTCTTACGGGCCCTGTCATGACCGGAGGATCCGTCCGCACGCCGGCTTTGAGCAGATCCTCAATCTCCGCATGCTCGACAACTACATCCAGCTCGATGTCGTGTCCGTGCCGGCCGTGGATCCTCGTCACAGAGCCTTTCGCCGTGAAGAATGAATGAAGCAGCTTGGCTTTCACCGGACTAAGATGTGTGTCACCGCTCGTGCCATCCACGATGGCGTGAAACTCCGTGTGGAGCGGAACCGCGTGACCGCTCGTGGTGATCCGAAAATCCGGTGTGTCGGTGGTTCCATCGACCACGATGTTGCTGAGCGTTCCCGCATACCTGCCGGTCGAGGAGAGTATTCCTCCAATGCCCTTCAGGGTGCCCAGATCGGCGTCGCTGAAGGAATAATCGCCCTGCACCGGCGTGTCACGCGGATCGTCTTCATGCCACGGGCCGAACAAACCAGTGGATTGAATATTTCCAACGGGTTTCGGATTCACCAGCGTGGCATCGAAGTGCAGAGGCTGGCCGGGACCAATGTCGTTCATCTTCAAATTACTGATGGCGAATTCCAACGGCGGTTTGCTGGGATTGGAGTTGTTGATCAGCAGCCTTGTATCTTCGCAAACGAACCTGTCGACGACGACCGACATCTTCCTCGTTTGCGATCTCATCTTTTTAGTAAATTCCCGACGACTTTCCTTCGGGGGAATGTTCAGCTCCATGCCCTTCAAGTAGACCGTGTCTACGTGTACTTTGGAACGAAACAAGCTTCGGATGCCGGTGTGAAAGTGGAATTCCTGCAAAGTGATCAGCGCCTGCACACCCGGCTGGTACGGATTCGGATCGCTTGCTCCGAAGATCTTCAGACCGCTTCCCGAAACCTCTAGCCCGTGAATCACGGAGACATCAAGGCTCGACAGCTCCACCTTGCTCTGGAATCGATTCGATAAGGTCTGGATCAGGCGCGCACGGAGGATAGGTTGAGCGCGGGCAGTGACCAGCCGGACACTTACGACAGCCGCAGTCAGGAAGAGGCACAGGACTAAAGCGATCAACCGCCATCGGCGGCCGTGCTTCGCGGTACGTTGGGTGGAAACGTGCACGATTTCCCCCTCCGCTGCTAGAACAGACTATTCGGGATAGCAAGTCAATACATCAGATTCCCTGCCATGCCGGCTGCGCATTCAGGTTTGGCGCGCGGCTGAAAACCGCGAGCTCTCAGAACTCTCGTGGTCGCGTTTTCCGCGACGTGAAGTTATCGCTTCTCGGACTAAGCGACCGGGGTTTCAGCCGCAGAGTGAATCTGCGTGGGCATCTGAATCTGGATGATGTTGTTTTTGATGGCGTATACGACTAGATCCCGAATCGAGTGCAGACTGAGTTTTCGCATGATGTTGCTGCGATGAGTCTCAACGGTCTTAGTACTCAAGTTCAGCAGCGTTGCTACCTCCTTGGAACTCTTCCCCTCAGCCAGCAGCTGGGTAATTTCACGTTCCCGAACCGTAAGAGTGGGCAGGTTGGGTGGCTCATTGCGGGCGACAACGTGCCCTTTGTCCAGGAATCCGGCCAGTACCAGGTCGTTCACTCGCGGCGTGAAGAACATGCGCTTGCTTTGCAAGGCTTCCACGGCGGAGACGAGATCGCGAGCGGCGTCGGACTTCAAAACAAAACCGCGGGCCCCAGCGTCAAGCGCCTCGCGGATGACCTGATCGGAATCGGTGATTGTAAGGACGATCACTTTGAACTGCGGATCATACTGCATGAGCTGGCGCGTGGTGTCCAGGCCGTTGAGGCTGGGCATCCCGATATCGACAATGACCACATCGGGCTTCAGACGTTTGGCCATCTCAATCGCTTCGCGGCCGTCCGATGCCTCTCCGCAAATTTCCCAGCCTTCATGTTTCTGAAGCAGCGCACACAATCCTCGACGCACGATTTCATGATCGTCGGCTAACAGGATTCGCAGTTTCATGGCAGATTATCCTCCGGTACCGATCTTTCTGAGTTCGATGGGCTGGACTACCGCGTCCAGCCTTTCATCCCGAGACTTGTGGGCTCCGGGCTAATGCCGTAAATACGCGATGCTGACTGACTGACTCCACTGCTTCCAACAAATCGCGGGCCGCATTCGATTTCACGACGTACCCCCGGGCTCCCGCATCGAGGGCCTCGCGCATCATCTGCGGCGAGTCATGCTGGGTTACGAACAAAACCTCAAGGCCAGCGTTCTTATGCTTTTGTTGAATCAAGCGACAGGCTTCAAGACCGTTCATACGCGGCATGGTGACATCGAGGACCACGACGTCGGGCTGTAAACTTTCGACTTTCTCCACCGCTTCCATTCCGTCGGAGGCTTCCCCTACAACTTCCCAATCGCCCCGACCTTGAAGTAGAGTTCTCAGCCCTTGCCTTACGATAGGATGATCGTCCACCAGCAGGATGCGAACCGCCATACAGTTTTCATTTCCCCGATGCTGCACCGTGCAAACCTCTTAACTGCTCCACGGTCGGCTGATTTGGGTTCCTCAGTTTTCGCCGTAGACTTCTCTTTAAAATTATTTAAGCTTCCCCGTTCTCGCTTGCCGCAGACTTCTAATGATACCCGTAAGGCAGTTCCCTAGGCGTAATCCGTATTGAAGCTAGCACGGTGCGGGCCGGTCCCGAATACAGGGAATACTGTATGCTACGCTGCGCGCCCTGCGAAGCTTAGGTCTCGACCGAAACACTGGCAGGGAAATAAGTTTTGGCGTGCAATAGGGCATCTACAGCCTCCACGATGGAGCCAACATCCGATTTCGCGCACGCCCCGCGTATCCCGGCGCGACGCGCCTCGTCAGCCAACTGTTTGGACAAATGAATCGTTACCATCAGGATCGGGATTTCAGGAAAAAGGCCTGAGATCTGACGGGCTACGTCGAGACCGTTGAGATCTGGCATCTGAAAATCCAGCAAGATCATGTCGGGCGGATTTTTCTTCACCCTCTGGATCGCTTCCCCGCCGGTGCGAGCCTCGTCGCAGACCTGCCACGTACTCTGCTGCTCGAGCAGCGAACGCAAGTAATGCCGGACTGCCGGATTATCATCGACTACGAGAATGCGAACCACGTCGCCGTCCTTTCGAGATAACTTCAGAAATCTTCGATCGAGGTTCGCCAGGGACGCGACCCTTAAAGTGCTGATCGTTCAATAGGTTTAGCCAATAGGTTTAGCTCAAGTCTTACACTGACTGTTTTACGATAGGATTCCACTTATTCAATCGCAATACTGTGAACTCCCTAGAACCGTGTAACGACTATTGCCGCAGTCACCAAATTCCTTTATCGCTGCCGGTAATTTTCAGTTCCAACGCCGCCGCCGCAGCCAAGCCAGGCAGCAGGCTCAGCCGCATAGTACTTTGGAGATCTCCATTGAGCAGCAGTCTCTTCCACTCTGATGCATAGAATCGGGCAGCTTGAGGGAAAATCGGGATGCGCAGGAATTTTTTCTTAAAATAGACCCGTTCATTTCCGAAATGGGCGGCATCTGTTACCAGCGACGGCAGGGGGAGACCTTCTCCGCGATAGGTCTTAACGTACCCGGAGACTGTCACCAGATAGGTTGCCAGTCCATCCCAAAGCCCTGCCGCTTCAGCCAGATTCTTGAGATATGAGTAATCGATTGTTCCTGAATCCACCAGGCGGGCAGAATCAGCAATGTCACACAGCCGTAAATAGAAGTGCCGGTACATGCGTTGCAGAGTGCTCAGGATGAGGCGATCTTCGGGGGCAGGCACGCGAAACGTTTGTCCGTCGCAGCCTTGTTCGCCGCAGCCTTGTTCACCGCAGCCTTGTTCGCCGAATCTAACCGTGCCGGCTCGCGAGACCAGGGAGTTTGTAATCGCGACCTGTTCCCCTGTCTGTCCCAACCTTGAGATGTGGACTTCGACCAGTTCGGGCAGGCCGGGAACGATGAAATTCCGTTTGTTCGCGAGGCGGTCGCCCCAGCTTCGTTCGTCCGGGCGCGCCTTGAAGCGCTTCTGCATGACCGCTACAACGTCAGAGCCCTCAGCATTGCTGTAAAGGTCAAGATCGTTACCCAAATCCGGCCAGTGATCGAGAGACTTGATGACGATCACGTCACCAACCTCCTCGAGCGCCTCACAAATAGGGAAAAGAAAAGACAATGCGTGCCGGATGCGCGCTCTCTCTTTCGTCAGCGCATGGTCAACCCACGCGGCCCGATCCTGGCCGTGAGCTAGCATCGCTTGATGCAACACAGGAAACGTTCGCGCGACCACGTGGTGAGAATTTGCCAGACTCCAAAGCTCGCCAAAATCCTGAGGGCTGAATGTGGAGACCATCCTGCCAATGTCTTCGCGGTCCTGTGGCGAGGCGGGGACATTATTGTCCTCGAGCCCCAGCAACAATTTTGAGAGTAGGGTAAGGCACTTCGTCGAATTTTTCGAGCTATCCATAGTTTCGACTCGTTTTGCTTTGCCGCTTATCGCCGAGGACGCCCCCGGCGTTTTTCGATGTGAAAGTTTGCCGTCCGGTTGTTGCACTCGCTGCACCTGCCCTTCAATGCGAACCGGACCGTGCATTGGCCTCGTTCCCGCAATCGGTGGCGGTCCGGCGTTCGACCGCTGTTCCTTCCTCATAGTCGTTCCAAGTTTCAATCAGAAGAAAAGGAAGCGGCTTGGAGCTGTCGTAATACCGTTGATAAAAATTCAAAGTTTCGTCGAGGGTTTTTCCGCAGTCACTTCGTATGTGCCGGTTGAGCCCCCACGAGGCAGCGGAATCATCGAACCCCGGCCAGGCACCGCCGACCGCAATCTTGTCAGGATGTTTGTTCTGCATGGTCTTATAAAAATTATCGAGATACGCCTGGCCCCAATTGCTGCCGTCCGCGGCCCATCCTCCGGGGCCGGCCTGCACCCAGGCGTAGGACCCTGCGAAGTCATCGGCAAACTTCGCAGGAGGTTCGTCCTTATAAATCAACAGGGGTGGGTTCTCCCAACTGCTGCAGTGTTCGCGCACGCGGTTCCAGTCGACGTGGCCGCCCTTCGGAAAAATAAAAATAATCGGTCGACCGTTGAAGGTGAGATAGGCCTCCCGATATTTCGCCGTTGGGCCGATATAACTCTTGTAGGCTTTGTCGAGGGACGCGATTTCCGCATCGGTCGTCTGCGCATCATCATCTTGATCTTGCGCTTCGTTGTACAGCAAAGTGACCTGGAAGTGGCTCTCGCTCGCCGCCGCCTGCATCAGAGCGAAGTTATGATCGGAGTATGGATTGCTCTCGCCATACCAGTCGACCACAAAAGCGGAGATCCCCATCTGGCGAGCTTGCTGAATCTGCTTGCGTAGCTCTGCGGGATCCTGGCTGGAGTAGCCAACATCCATGTGGGTATGATCGCCGAACCAAGGCATGTACACCGCGAGCAACTTGGGCGAAACTCCCGGCGCCATCGCATTCTGCTGCAGCATGTGATGGGCGCCGAGCGTGGAGCATCCGCTCGCCATCACAAACAAACAAATAGTGAAACCTAGCAACGACCTCGGCAAAAACGACTCCATTCTTCCGGCCTTCCCAGAGTTATTAAGATGCTTTGCGGAGGGGTGCGGTTGGCGGGGCGCGGGCGGCGGATTCGCGCGATGACGGCGGCAGCCGAGGCCAAAGTACTCAAAATTGCGGTACGGCCTGCAACTGGCGAATCGTCCAACGATCAGCACCGGGAGTCATGAGCACAACGTAGTGCACCACAACATTTTCGTCGTGGATATTCTTCTCTCCATCGAGAATCTGCAGGTGATATTGGGCCGTGTCGTGCAGTTCCACGACATCGCCCTCGGGGGAATAAAACACCGCCTCCACGCGGTGATTTTGATCCGTATAACGGTGGCTCAAGCCGGATTGCTGCTGGCGGCTAACGGTCTGCCGTAGCCAGCGCTTGGCTTCTCCCGAGAAAGGTCCTTCCAGCGGATCGAAAGTATTGAACTGAAGGGCCTGGGCCATGCACGTCCATGCGAAGCGATAGTCGCGCAGGATTCCACGTTCAGTTAATTCCTCGATGGCGCGCGGCGCGGCTTTCTTCACATCCAGTTGCACTTCGACCGCGGCGTCGGCCGCGTACGAATTGAGTGCGGGAACGAGCCACAAGACGGCAGCGAAAAATAGTGAAAAATGGAAGCGAGGTACGAACTTGGTTAATCGCTTCATGGCTGGGCTCCGACGCGAATTTCATTTCCCATCACTACCCCGGAGGCCACCGAGATCGTCGTCGCACCGGAAGAATCCATTTGTGCGCGGGCTATTCCCTGCTTGATCGGAGCGTCCACCGTGTCTCTCCCCTCAGGCCCGGTTGCGGTGAAGGTAACGATGGTGCCGTCGGGCAATACATTTCCGGAACAATCATGGACCGGCTCCGTTTGCACGAGGATCCCTGTCTTCGTACGTTGGCCGGTGATGCGCAGGTTGCAGGGATCCGAAGCGACCTGTTGCACCGCCCGCCGCGTCGTCAGGTCATCGAGAGATGCCACGACCTGGAGTGCGCCGGCGGACTTGCCTGATGCAGTGCGAAACCAGGCCACTCCGTTCTGGGTGCGGACTGCGCGAGAAAATAGCGAGGCGTCTTTAGCGTTCAATTGGAAGTTGACGTTCACCGGCGCGAGGACCATGTTGCGATACTGGTCGAACGGGAATGCCACGCCATTGACTGCCTCATTTTGTGCCACCGGCACGCGCGATGGGTGAACGATAAAACTCAAGCTGGCGGGCTTCCCGGCGCGCACGTAGAAACTGGCGCTCCGACAAGTTTCGGAGCACAGAATCGCAAGATAGTAACCGGCGTCACGCAAATCTTGCGCGGTTAGACGGACCTCTTCCCCCAGTGCGACTTCGTTCTTGCGCGACACTCCAGGCCCGGCGAGATAGAAAGTTGCCTTGCCGCTTCCCGTGGTCGAAATAGAAGTTTCTTCTCCGGCGACCGTGGAGTCTGGAACCCGAAGGTCCTGCGCTCGACACGCGCTCGCACAGGCCGCAGCCAGACACATTACCGCGCAGATTCGACCCCGGCGAGCCATGTTAGGACTTACCCAGACTGTACTGGTTTACCACCACATGAAAACTATGCACCGCGGTCGATAAATTCTTCGGGATTTCAACCGCGAAGGACTGAGACGACTGCGGCAGCAGCGCCCGATCCACATAACCGTCGGAGACCCACACCACTTTGCCATTGTTGTCGTAGAAGCTGGCGATGACGTGCGGAATGTTAACCGTCTGTCCACCCTGGTTCAGCAAGTCGCCGTGAAGAACGCTCTTGCCTTGCACGTCGGTTTCTATTCTTTGATTCATGACTCCAATCACCGGGTCAGCGGATGCGGGAACCAGGGTTGCTTTCTCGTCCATGCGAACGTTCTTGACATTTTTTAGATGCAGATTTGCAAAGTCGATTCTGTAAGGCGTGACCTGTTTGGGCAGCAGGACGTGGGCGATCTTATCGAAGCTGCTTTCTTCGTCAATCGCGTTTCCGGCAGCATCGACCAGGGTTGCGTTCACGGTCACAAAGGCGGGAACCGTGTCCTCGTTCGTCACTTCACCCATGACTACGGCGCCCGTGGCGGTATCCACGGCGTTCATGGAAATAATTCGCACGTGGGGCGCATCGATGTTCCTGGCTCCCCACTCCTCATCGGCGCCGCCCGTCACCAAATCCCACCGAAGGAAAGTAACCGGGATCACTTCTGCCGGTATACTGGGCAGCTGAACCTTCGCCCAGACTGCCTTCCAAACATCCCCTTCACGGATCAAATGAAAATCGCGAACATCTTCAAGCGGTCCGACGGGAGTTGAAAAATGCAAGCGCACGCGCATTTGCGCTTCGTCACTGGTGGCATGAAGCGGGCGGGCATCAAAACCTTCCAGGCTGGAGAATGAACGCAAACTCCCGTTCGATCCCATCCAATCCTGGATGAAAGCCTGTTCCGTGATACCGCTGGACGACGAGACGTCGGCAAAGGCGCGATCCCAATTGCGCCGCTGCACGTCTGCCAGGAGGTTCGCCAGACCCTGATCGGGCGTGTCCGCTTTGGCCGTGTGTAGAGCAGATCCCTTGGTTACGCCGACCGTGCCCCCGGCCTGCCCGGTCACCGAGAGACCGAGGACCATCAGCGCTGCGGTGACCGCGACGAGAACCACTGGCAGTGCATATTTCATGAGGATCCCTCGGGCCGCTATGAGGCCACGCTGTGTTCACGATTTTCAGAACGGACTGGAACTCCTAAGCCGACGGGCATACGCCGCGTCTTCGGCAAGAAGAGCTCAAGGAAGATCGCCAGAAAGCTCACACCGATGGGCAATATTCCCCATAGCAACCCCTGCCAGGGCGCGGGAACCGCGTCCGACTCAATTTTGTGCGCGGGAGGAACGTCCTCTTTCGCCCACGCGGTGATTTCGCCGTTACCGAAAGTCTCAATCTTTCGCCATCCCACAAAAGTGAGCAGCGGCTCATAATAGGAATCGTGCACAAAGATATATTTCACGCCATAGCGGTCAGCATGTTCGAGCATCGCCCGAAGAGAAGCCATCCCTGCCGAGCCATAGAATTTCGCATTGGTGAGCTGCGCCGATCCGTAATGCGTCATCTCGGGCAAGAGGCGGGCGGAATTATAGTCGCCATCCACGCTGCTGGCATTGCTGTAGGTAGAAACTTTCGCTAATTCGCTGCCAAAGCCAAGGGTGATATAGCGATAGGCGTCGTGGCCATCACGGTTCAGGAAAGCAATCACCGGATCAACATTAGTCGCAGCTGTGGGCCGGAAGGGATTCGCGGTAAGCCAATACAACGCGGCTCCGATGGTCGCCACCGACGCCAGTGCGAGCCCTACGGCCGCCTTTGCCCGGAAGCGATCGAGAAGTTCAACCGCGAGAACTCCGACGAAGGGCATCGCCATCAGAGTCGCCCAAAAGGTGAAGCGCTCAAACGTCAAAATTTCAAAAGCTCGCCCCAGCAGCCAGCGCGGCAAAGGCGTGGTGCCACCGAGGCCAAAAATGAAAGTCAGCCAGAAGCCGAATAGCAGTGGTCGCCAACGCCGCGATGCCGCTCCGCGAATCAGGATGAAGGGCAGAGCCAGAATCAAAGCCCCGTACGGAATCAGAAAATAATTGATCGCCGTAACGGAATTCAGCAGGAAATTAGCGCGGCTATCGTGAGGGATGGGGATCTGGTGAATAGGATGTTGAATAATGGCCAGCCAATATGGCAGCAGCACCAGACCTACACCCGCGGCCACGAGAACTCCAAACAGGACTCCCCGGGACAATACTCCTGCCACGGATCCAGCAACCCGTTCGTCGCGAGCATCGAGGTATGCGGTCCAGAGTACGGGCCCGGCGAATAGCACGACCCCGAAAATTAAAGTTACGTGGTGCGCTGCCGCCGCCGTAAGACTCACGGCCACACCCTTAACGAGTGAGAGTCCTGAAGCCTCGGTCATCCACTCGTAGAGGTACGGCAACGCGTTCAAGTAGAGGGCCGCAGAAGCTACCGTCGCCAGCTGTCCGGCCTGATACACCAGAAAAGCTAAGGCTCCTAAGAAAACGCTGCCTAAGGCTGCATAACTAGCGGCCCGATCATCGATCCAAATTCTGGCAAAACGAAAAACTCCCACCGGCAGGAGCAGCACAGCAATCAATTGCACCAGCATGTACCCCATTTTCAATCCGACCACGTTCGACAACAGCGCAATCCACTGATGCGTTAAAGGGGGATACGTGGTCTGGGAGAAGCCTCCGAACCACTTCTCATTCCACGGATTGAACCAGTGATGAGCATAGTGCGAGGCAAAAAACATGTGGAAATTTGCATCGAACGATCCAGCCGGGAGCTGCATCAGCAGCAAAGGCCCGTGGACAGCGAGGGCCACCAAAACAATGGCAAGAAGGGGAATTGGACGAGAATAACTACTTTGGACCGTGCTCACTATCGTGCGCTCCTGTCGCGCGCTCCCAAGGCTCGCAGCGATCAGCTTTGATTCAGGAATCCGCGTCAGGGTTTACTTTTTCTTGCGTGTTTTCCGACGAATGCCTCATTAGAAAAGCAGCCTTACCGGGATGAGTGGCATCTGATGGTGGCCGCAGAAACATCGTTATGCGGGAGGTTACCGAAGACTTGTACATAGCGTGGTGATTCAGTGAAAAGCCGATTTCCGCTCACGAGCTTTTGCATCGTTTTTCTTGTCAGTGCTGCTCTTGCTCAGACGTACGACATCGATGGCCAGGGGACGTCTGCGCCCGACAACCAGAAACCCAAGACCCGAGCCCCAGATTCTACGCAGGAAAATTCCGCTCAGAATAGTTCGGGGTTCGGCTGGGGATCAAGCATCGACGTAGCGCGCCACGCACGGGCCGCGGACGCGGCGCTGAAGAGAAACGACTACGCGGCCGCTGTTTCCTTTGCGGAGCGAGCCGCCAAATCCGCACCTCAAGATGCGGAACTCTGGTTCCTGCTTGGCTACGCTGCACGTCTGGACGGTCGCTACCCGGTGTCGCTCGACGCCTACAATCGCGGCCTCAAGCTCAAACCGAATTCCGCGAATGGAATGGCCGGTCTCGCGCAAACCTTGGCGAAGACGGGCCGCACCGCCGAGGCTGAACAGGTACTGAAGCGCGTAGTGGAAGCGAATCCCAAGGATGCCAATAGCTTGCAGCTCGCGGGTGAACTCTTGCTCACTTCGGATCCAAGTCAAGCTCTGGAATTTCTAAAACGCGCCGACATGCTCGAGGCATCTGCGCACACGGACCTGCTCATTGCTCACACCTACGAGCGTCTCGGACAACCGGAACAAGTCACACACTATCTGGATCTCGCGAAGAACCGCGCCCCCAATGATCCCGAGGTCATGCGTGCCGTCGCCGGGGAATATCGCGATCAGGGACAGTACGATCAGGCCATCGCGACCTTAAAGGCGATTCCCAAAAAGTCTCGAGACGCAGAGGCCGAACTAGCTTACACCTACGGACTCGCGGGCAAGCAGCAGGAAGCCGCGGACTTGTACATGCGCCTGGCAAAGGCGGCGAAGGGCAACCTTGGTTTGGATCTCAGCGCCGCGCAAGCATTGGTGGGTCTGGGCCAGCAGGACGCAGCCCGCAACTTCCTTGAGGACGCCAAGCGGATCGACGGCAACAACTACAGATTGCACGCGATCCTGGGGGCGATTGCGGAATCGGACAACCGCTACGCCGATGCGAGCGCTGAATACAATGCGGCGCTGGCCAATCTTCCTGGGAAAGTCCAAGAAGGGCCGCTCTATCCCATCGAACTGCGTCTCAATTTGTATGAGCTTGACCTGCGCCAGCAGGATGATGCCGCCGCGAAGCAGCAATTGGATGCCGCGTTTGCCGCCATCAACCAGGTCAATGTTCCTTCATCCTCCCGTCCAGAGATGTTGAGGTTAAGAGCCGCGATCGAGGCGGGCTTGGGCAACACGGACGCCGCCAACAAAGATTTGCAGGAGGCGTTGTCGCTCGCGCCCTCGAGTGTCAATTCCCTTTTGAACTTCGCGAGCTTGCAGTGGAAACTCGGGCAGAAGGATGCAGCTCAGGGAACTTTCCAGAAGGTCCTCGAACTGGACCATAACAATCGAACCGCATTGTCGTCGCTCGGCTATCTAGCCCGCGACAACGGGAACACTAAGCTGGCGGAGGATTATTTCCAGCGCGCTGTAAACGCTCATCCTAAAGACTACGAGCCCTATCTTGCCCTGGGAGATTTGTACACAGCCGCGCAGAACTTCCGTGCGGGCGAAACAAACTATGAGGAAGCCTACCAGCGGATGCCCAGCAACGCGATGATCATTGCGGGGGGCGCCAATGAGGCGCTCGAAGCGCATGACCCGGATCTGGCGAAGCGTTGGCTTGATCGTGCTCAGGGCAAACAGAACGAGAATCCTCAAGTCAGCCGCGAACGCGAGCGCTACCTGACGTTGAAAGGCGATTATGCCGACGCGGCAAAATTAGGATCTTACGTTCTTGAAAAACTGCCGCATGATCGTGAAGGCGTCGACTATCTGGCTTATGATCTTTATTACCTAAACCGCTTCGACGAAGCATTAGCGCTGGTAACGAAGTATGAACCGATACTTCCCCAGGATAAGGACCTTCCGCTGGTCGCCGGTAATATTCATGCACACAGCGGACAATTGCAAGAGGCGCTAGGCGACTACACCCGTGCGCTGGACCTCGATCCTAAAATGGCGGTCGGTTACGCGGATCGGGGATTCGTGTTGAACGATCTTCGACAGCCCAACAAGGCCGTCAGTGATTTTAAAACTGCCCTACAGCTACAGCCGGACTATGGGGAAGCGCACTTAGGTTTGGCATTCGCTGACCTGCAATTGCATCGGCCAAAACCCGCTCTCGCTCAGCTGGATGCAGCCCAAAAAACGCTTGGCAAATCGCACGTGTGGCACTTGGCGCGGGCTGAGTCGTTTCGCCAGGAGCAGGATTTCACCCACGCCGAACCCGAGTACAGAATCGCTTTGCAGGAACTTCCCAATGATCTGAGCACCGAACTGGCTTACGCGGACACGCTCTTCCGTCTCCGCCGACCTCAGCAATCGCTGAACGCTTTAGAGGTCGCACAAAAGTTGGCCCCCACAGAGCCAAGGGTCTATGCCTTGCGAGCCCAGGTTCATGCCCAGGAAAGCGATCGGGCGGAAACCATGCGCGACATTCAGCTCGCCGAGCAATACGGCAAGGATGATGTCGACATCTTAATGGCGACCGGGGGCGCGCTTTTGAGCATGGGAGATCGAGAGGCGGCGATGCAACGATTTTCCCGCGCCTTGGATGCTCCGAACGGAGATCGTCTGGGAGTACGGTTGGCCATTGCTGCAGTCTTCATGAGACAAGGGCATTACGATGACGTCCACCGACAACTTGCGCTAGGTTTCGCGGAGGCTCGCATCAGCACCTCTCCGGTCTCGCCCCAAGACATTCTGGAGGCGGCCAATATCTTCCTCGGTGCTCACGATTTCGAACTCGCTGAAATGTATTTCGATAAGGCCAAACTGGCTGGAGCCAATCCTCGCACGGTAGAAATTGGCCTCGCGAATGCCTACGTGGAAGAGGGCGAAACGCACAAAGCGGAGGAAGCCCTTGCCCGTCTAGGGCCGGTGGACGATTTTACCGACGATTACGATTACATGATGGCTGCTGCAAACGTGTACCGGCAGCGTCAGGACACCGTGCACGCGCTGTCCTCTTTTGTGCAAGCCAACACGGTCGCCGGTCAGGACAATCAGGGCATGACCCAGACGGCACAGAATGAGCTTGCCATCGAAGAAGGCCATCAGATCAATCAGAATGTAAGCATCGCGCCGGAGGCGTCATTCGCGCCTGCTCTCGAAGACATTAACGTCTACACGCTCGACGCCCGAATCTTGCGCGTCACGAATCCCGCGCTTCTGCCTCCGCCGCGGCATTCTTTCCAGGATTTAGCTGAGTCACACTATCGGCTTCATCTGGGCAACCTGCCAGTAATTTCCGGCTTTGTCGGAGAAGGCTTCACCACAGGCCGGTTCCTTTTCCCGAGCGCAAATATCGTACAGGACCGCAACACTTACGATACTTACTTCAATGTTGGCATCACCCCCATCCTCCATCTGTGGGCGAACTCAATCGCCTTCAATGGCGGCCTCCAGTACGATATCCGCCGGGACACGATCTCTCCGGTCTTCATGAGCCAGAATCTTTTTCGCCAGTTCCTCTATGTCTCGACGAGTTCGTTCCGGAATTGGGTTTCGTTCAATGGCAGCGCAATTCGCGAAGCCGGACCATTTACCGACCAGAATTTGAGCTCGCGAGATCTTTCCGCAAGCGCGGAATTTACGGTTGGAAGGCCTTGGGGACACAGTTCCCTGTTGACCGGATACACGGTGCGCGACCTGCTGTTTCACCCTCTCATTCAGGAATATTTCAATACTTCGAGTTACGTAGGATTGCAGCAGAAGTTCGGAAGTCGGCTGACCGCGGCCGTACTGGCCGAGGATCTACGCTCGTGGAGAGTTCAAGGCCTGGAATACGCCACGGCGCAAGCGTTCTTACCGGGAGGACGATTCGAGTTTCGCGCCAACCCGCGCTGGAACGTGCAAGGTTCGTTCTTGCTCTCGCGCGGAGAAGGCTTCCATCAGTACGATAATGCGCAAAGCGAGTTTGTGGTGGCTTACACGCGCACGAGCCGCGGAAGGTCGGGGGAGAGCGGTGCCGGGCCACTCACCTATCCTTTCCGCCTCTCTCTGGGAGTTCAGCAGCAAACTTTCTACAGCTTCGCCGGTGGCTCCAAGAGCACCATACTGCCGGTGATTCATTTCACCCTGTTCTAGATTTGGACCGGCGCGCCAGGCAATGACGGAAACAACAAAAATCGGAGTGGAGGATCCTGTGGCTGCGAACCCCACAAGCGGAGCAGCACCGGCTAAGACGCTGAAGTCGCAGCTTCTCGGCGGCAGCCTGACACTGCTTGCGGGATCCGGACTGGTGGGGGTCACCAACCTGCTCTACAACGTGGTGACGGCGCGGCTACTCGGCCCGACGGGGTTTGCACACGCCACCGCCGTTTACACGATCCTGATGCTGCTGTCGTGCATTACGCTGGCCTTCCAGGTGGTGTGCGCGAAGTACGTGGCCAAGGGCGCGACAGCGGAAGACCGTACCGATGTTTTTGCCAGCTTGCATCAGCGTTCTTGGATTGCAGGAATCGGCATTGGCCTCCTGTTGTTTTTGTTTGCGGGCCCGGTAACGACTTTTCTCAACCTGCCCGATCCTGCCCTCATCTCTCTGCTGGCTTTGGGGACGGCATTCTATATTCCTCTTGGGGTTCGGCGTGGCTACATTCAAGGAATTCACGCCTTCGGGCCGCTGGCCATCAATTTCATGCTGGAAGGGATCGTCCGGTTAGGTGGAGCATTTTTGTTGATCGAATTGGGACTGGGTGTAAAAGGAGCTGTGCTCGCCAGTGTGCTGGCTGTCATCGTCACCTATTTGGTTGCGCTCCCCAGCCCCGGCTTGACTTCGTTGCGTTTTAAGGGCGTACCTATTTCCTCCCGCGAAGGATTGCAGGCCATTGTCTTCTTCTCGGGACAAACCGTGATCAATAATTTTGACATTGTTCTGGTAAAGCATTTCTTTCCTCCGGTCCAAGCGGGCATGTATGCGGCAGTTGCGCTGGTCGGCAGGTTGGTTAATATGTGCGCGTGGTCCGTGGTGAATACCATGTTTCCGGTCTCCGCCGGGGCGGGCGGCGATGAGCATGAGGCGAGCCAGGTTTTGTTCACTTCCCTGTCGATGGTCTTCCTGATCCTATCGGTTCTGATTTTCGGGCTGTGGATGGTTCCCAGCTTTCTCTGGAAAACGCTCTTCGGCGCTCAGTTCGAAGTGGGCAGCTACGGGACACTGGCGCCTTTGTTGATCTTGTACGCGGTTACTGCGGGAGTGTATTCGCTGAGTTCGGTGATCATCACCTACGAAATGTCCCGCAAGATAGCGAACACGAGTTGGCTTCAACTGGCCTTCAGCGGTGCCTTGGCGCTAGGCGTTGACTTGCTGCACAAGACGCTTCGCGAAGTGATCGTTGTCCAGTTGGTGTTGATGATGATCCTGCTGTTCGTCCTCATGATTCCACTATTGCGCCATCAGCTGACGCCCAAAGCGCTTGGCACCTACCGCAGTCTCCGCCTTCGCCGTTTGCTGACGGAAGAAGAAGTGATGGCGGAATTTCTGAGGAGCGAGTTCCATCATCCGGAGTTCGATGACTATCGCCACGAATTCCAAGAGTTGGTGCAACGACCGAACCTCAACAGTTCCAGGGAGAACGCACTGCGGCAAGCTTTGCTGTTCTTGCGACGAGGACCAATGTGGCGGGAACTTCCAGCGGACACCAAGTGGTTCGAGGTCGAATTAGAGCTCGACGATCTGGAGCGGATCCGCTTTTTTCCCAGGGCACAGTGGCGGAGAGCCGCGCAAGGAAGCTTTTACCTGAAAGACGTGGTGGAGCGCATGCGTCCAAAACTGAAGGAGTCAGGGGACGACGATTTCTTCCGTAAGCTGCAGCTGCTGAGCCATTCCGTAGAGGAGAACCTGATCAATCCGACGGTCCTGCTCATCGGAGTTGACAACACTGGTCCCTTGACGATTCTGGATGGGAACCACCGGATGGCGGCGGCGATGCTCGGCCAATCTGCTCCTGTCCTCGACCGGTTCCGCTTCATCTGCGGATTCTCACTCCAGATGACGCGCTGTTGCTGGTACCACACAAACGTCAACACACTGCTGCGCTACCTCAAGAATCTCGTGCGCTACTTTTCCTACGATCCGGAAACTGACATTGGGCGTTTCCAGGAGCGAAGCTTCTGACTTAAGTGGTAGAGGCTTTCGCGATTAACCTGTGAGCGAGCCTGAAGCCTGCCGACGCTGCTCAGGCTACTCCGGCGGTGGAACCGTTGCAGGCGGCGTGCTCGGCTCTTGCACGACTGAATCGTCGCGGCGACGCAGCAGAATGGGTTCGCGCTGCCGACGGCGGGCGTTCCGGTCTTCCCGGACTTTGGCTTCCACCTTGGTATCGCTATCCGATGCCACCTGGCCCAGTCTCAAACCTTCGGCTGAACTTCGTGTCGCTAATCCCACCGGTGTATTCGCACCGGCTAGCGCTTGGGCTTTATCGTAAAAAAATTGAGCACTCTCGCGGTCGCCTTCAATTTCCGAGAGGTAACCGATATTGTTGTTAGCAAAAGCATTGTTGGGATCGAGCGCATAAGCGTTGCGGAAGTCTTGTGCCGCGGCATTGAGCTCGTTGCGGTTGATGGCAGAAACTCCCCGCGTATTTAATTCTGCCAACCGCACCTCGAGGCTCATCTCGTTTTCCAATCGAGTTCGCAAATTGCGGGCATTTTGCGCCGCCATCTCGGCGACCGGTTTCCCTCTCCACGAGCGATTGAGCGTAACCATGGCGGCCGCATCCGAGTTGACTGCAGCGGCGGAATCGTAATATCGCAGGGCCTCCTGAGATTCACCTTCCATCTCCTTTGCGACCCCTAAATTATTGAGAGTGAAAATATTGTTAGGATCGGTTTTGAGGGCTCGTTGGAGGAGCAGGTCCGCCTCCGGTCCGCGTCCTTGACCCAGCAGCCGTACCGCCTCCACGTTGTCATGGTTGATCTCGAGCGGTGTGTCCGGAATGGCGAGCGCCTCCTTCAGGGTACGGCCTTCCAGACGCGGAGCACTTGCTTTGTCGATGGCGGCCTCGGTTGCTTGCTGTCCCGCGAGGGCGTAGAAATGTTGAGCGCGATCCACTTGTCCCTGCAACTCAGAAACGTAGCCGAGATTGTTGAGAGTGAAGGGATCGTTCGGGTCCAGCAGGTAGGCCTTGTAGAAAAACGTCTCAGCTTTCTCGTAGCCGTGCTTGCGGACAGCGTCAACGCCTTCCTGATTCAAGCGCTGCACGGGCGTCATGTGGCTGCGCCGAGGCAGAGTGATTTTTATATCACGCGCCTGCGCTGGCGATCCCCAGCCAACGGAAATCGTGACCACTCCAGCGGCAACCCAAACTTTCCACGACATTAGCGGAGACCTCATATCGGCAGAATTAGTGCACAAAGACGTTATTGAGATGCGAATTGTGCACCCTTGTTTGTCGGCGCCTGCCTGTATTTTTCCTGTGAATTGACCACCTTAGGGGCGAAAATTGGCATCCAACTGGCGCGTCGAAATATACAGAACGGGGATGCCCATGGGTCGCTTCCGGTCGAAAAGTTTAGTTGCCAGTTTTCTAACGGGATCGATTCTCGTTTGTCTGGCATACGCGCAGGTGTCTTCTGAGTCCGTGGTGTCGCCAGGGACAACCCCGTCTTCCACCGCGCCGATTGTCACTGAGCCGGAAAACGCAGAGATTGTAGTCGATGCAGCCGGCCTGCTTCCCGACCTGCCTGCGCTACCCCGCACCAAGGCCAGCCTGATTGGCGGCACAATTCAGAAAGTGGACCGGGTACGCGACCAGCTCACTGTGAATGTATTTGGCGGCGGAAAAATGAAAGTTTGGTTCGATACGCGCACTCACATCTACGAAGGAAAAGCCCAAGGTTCGGCGCCCGATCTGCATGTAGGAGACCGCATCTATATCGATACGATTCTCGACGGAAGCACGATTTTTGCCCGCAACATTCGACTGGCAACGATCGCCCCTGCCGGCAGGAGCCAGGGAGCAGTGATCAGCTACCACGCCGACAAAGGAGAGTTGGTGCTGCGCGATGCGCTTTCACCCGAACCGGTGAGATTACACGTAACGTCCCGCACCCAGATCGTGCGAGGGGAGCAGGCTGCATCCGCGCGCGAACTGGTCGCGGGAACGCTGGTCGAGGTAAATTTCACTTCCCAGAAGGACGGCCGCGATGCGCAACAGGTTTCAATTCTTGCCGTTCCTGGAACTAACTTCACGTTCGGAGGCGTGGTCACATCTCTCGATCTCCGAATTGGTCTTCTTGTCCTGACTTCGGTCACTGATCACAAGACCTATGAGATCTACCTGGATCCTTCCGCAATTGCAGTCGACGATCGGCTACGCCCTGGAGCCGACGTGACCGCCGAGACTAAGTTCGATGGATCCCGGTACGTGGCCCGCAGTCTCACGGTCAATTCCCGCTAATGAAATGCTGATCGATCAGCTCTTGGCTCTTGTTGTTCCGAAGTGCTCGATCCACCGCCGCTTGTCCGAGAATTCACTCAATCGATACCCGCCTTGAGTCGTTGAACGCACACGAGCGAGCGCACGCCCCGTGGTCACATGGTCTGCGGGGTGCACGGTCCCGGAGGAGCGACCGGGGTTGGCGGAGTTGGCGGCGTTAACCAGGGAGAATTCGTGAAATCGAAGAAATCAAGCAGATCTGGTTGCGCTGCATCGCGGTTCGTGAGATGCGCGCCTGAATTGATGAAACGGTTTTCGACAAACTTTATGATTGCCGTGTGGTCCATGGGTACGTGGGAAACGTAATGCTGCCGCACGAAGGGCGAGATCACCATGTTGGGCACGCGGAATCCAAGTTGCGCGGCAAAACCCTGTTGCGCAGGCGCATCGCTTGCACCGGCGCCGGGATCAACGGCAGAAAGATCGCAGTGCAGAGTGGCCGTTCCGCCGGGCGGAAGACAGGGCTCGAAGCCATCAGCGTTGACTGCAATCGTCTTGATATCCGCGATCGTCCCCAGAGAAGCGTCTGTATTATCGTTCGAGTGTCCGGGAACCGGGGGGACGTGATCGAAAGGCCCACCGGGCTCGTCGTAGCTCAGGAAGAACACGGAGCTTGCCCACGATGGACTTTGCATCAGGGCATTGACGATTGTAGAAACCTGCTGTTGACCCGCTAGCATCGACTGACCAGATCCGGGATGTTCGTCACTGTTTCCGTAGGCGGTCTCGATGAACGCATAACTGGGCAGCGTATTGCTGGCAACGTCTTTGAGATATTGCGCGAGTGGTGCGATGTGGTTAATGTCGATGCAAAAAGCGTTGCTGGCATCACCGACCGCCTGTTGTGATCCGATGGTTGGAGCGGTGCATGCGGCTTGTTGCGGATTCGCGTAGAGGTATTGCAGGGAATAGGAAAAATCGGCGAAGCTGGTTACTGGAAAATCGCTGGACTGTCCGCCCTTCCCGCAGTCGCCCGTAGTATCTGTACAGCCCCCGGCCGTCAGGGAATAGTAGATTTTCCACGATACGCCGGCATGATCTAGCTCCTGAAAGATTGTCTGAATGCCCAGCTGGCTGGTAATTCCATCGTCCGCGAAGGGATCTTTGACCAGGCCCTGGGTGGTTCCTCCCGTCATGGTCGCAATGCGATTCGGAGTGCTCTTGCTGGAAACTGGCGCGAACCAGCGGTCTGACACCGCAAACTGCGAGGCCATGTAGTAGTAGTAATTGAGCAAGCCCTGATCGTAATATCCCATGGCACGCTGGCCGACCAAATCGGTGAACTGGCCGTCGCCCGCTCCCGACTTGGCGAAGCCCTCCGCAGTGTGCACGAAACCATCCATCAAGATGGAGCGAGTCGAACTGAAATCGAAGCGATTCACATCACCATAGCTCTCGACCCACGCAGAGGTCATATCATCGATGCAACTGCTGTTGAGCTTGAACAGATTGAATGACTGGCCTTCGTCATCTTGATTCGTGAATTTTGTAAGTTTGTCATCAATGCCATCGACGGTATACGTATTGCCGTCCTCGCTCGTGGTCCAGCCATTTGATGCACGGTACGGATTGAGCATTCCGAAGTAGGAGTCGAAACTGCGATTCTCCTGCAACATGAAAACCACGTGATTGATGGACTGAAGGGTCGCAGGGGGAGTCGGGATTTTCACCAGCCCCTGGCAACCGCACAAGGTCAGCGTCAGGCCCACGATGGCAAACTTTCTCATTCAATCCTCTGCGGTACGGGATTTGCAGCCTATCTAGGATGAACCTCAGCAAGTAAGAGTTGGCCAAGAGGGAGGCAAATCATCGGCAGCTAAGTGACTGATAGGTCGTCTGTTTCGCTGCGTTTAGCGTAGGCACGTCTTGAAGCGTCACAGTGGTCATGCGGGCAGCGCTGTCGCCACGTTTTGTTCTCACCCTTTGGCCACGGATGTCTTAGATTGGCTTGTCGTTCGGTGAAGTCACTTACTTTAGGGACCCCCCCAAGGTTATCTGTCGCTTTTTCGATTCCCCTCCTAAGCTGACCGCAGTTCCCAGACACGCAGTCAATCCCAGTCGCGAGGAAATTTACAGGCGGGCGACCTTCCCCTGGCTGGTTCCAGATCCGAAGTAAGATCCTCGGCTCTACCTCCGCCCTGAGGACCAATGCATTACAAATATTTGCTGCTTGCAGTCATCCTGCTGGCTGCGTCGACCTTGTGTTCGGCCCGTTCCTCTTACGTAGTACCCACGACAACTCTCGCCGCTCAGACCTCGAACAACACGAGTGCGGCAAACAGCTTTGCGACACAATCGAATAACAATCGAGGCGCGGGCAACGTAAGCAAAGTGGACGTTCACACTTTGCTTTATCCAGGAGCCACGACCAAGGTCTATGCGCACCTGCTTTTGTGGTTCGGCGGGTCAAAGCACATGAACATCGGCTATAGTTCCACGGACATGGCGCAGATCAAGAGTCAAATTGATGATATGGTCAGCCGGGGCATCGATGGAGTGATCATCGATTGGTATGGTCCTAACAATTC
>Ga0185299_10000561_pt1 | contig 95469 bp, 104 predicted proteins | sample PaiPotPPA55metaG_FD_128002 | JGI IMG/M metagenome (GOLD analysis project Ga0185299, IMG submission 128002) | Iron sulfur acid spring bacterial and archeal communities from Banff, Canada, to study Microbial Dark Matter (Phase II) - Paint Pots PPA... ... | reverse complement strand
GCGCGTACTGCGCGAAACTCCCGTTCACCGAGTAACCGGAGTTTTGCTGCTCCGGGCAGAGTGTTTCCCATCCGGCAAGACAGTAATCGCAATGCCCGCACGCACTGTGGAGCCACGCGATTCCCACGCGGTCACCTTCTTTCAAGTGCGTAACCCCGGCCCCGATAGCTGCAACGATTCCTGCTCCCTCGTGGCCTGGAATGAGGGGCATCATGGGCTTGACCGGCCAATCGCCGTCTACAGCATGCAGATCGGTGTGACATACTCCAGTTGCAAATATTTCTACAAGGGCCTGCCCTGGCCCAGGCGTTGGGATTGGAACTTCTCGCATAACCAACGGCGCACCGAATTTTTCAACAACGGCTGCTTTCATCGTTTTTGTGTTTAGCATTTCATCTCCCTTTCGCCCGAAGTTCGTACAACTCTAGCCGCCGTTCAGGCAGCGGTATGTATCATTGAGCACAGTTGGGTGTGACGCGGATCACAGCGTCATGGAGTGACGAAACTCAGAGTGACGAGGGCGCAATGCGCGACCGCAGGTGTCGGGTCGCTGTTCAGTTGTATGAGCGGGGCCGGTTAAGTCGTGATTATTCGACTAAACGGAAGTTGGCTGTCGCTGAAAACAGAGGGTGTTCAGATGTTTTCCTTTAAGGCAGCAGTCGGTTCGGGGTCTTGCAAATCGTCCGTGGACCTCCGGCCCCAAACTTTGCCCATAGGATGATGTTTCGAGGCTTCAGGGAAAACCATCCGGGCGCGGTTGAGCGCCTCTTCGATACTGGCGCACATATTCTCGGGTCCGATGTGTTGCTGAAACTCGGTCTGACGCATGAGTCTCGAAGGCTGTTCTCTGACTCCGCAGAGAATAAGTTTTCGTCCCGATTCCTGGACCCGATCCGCCAAGCCCTCCAAAGCCTGGAGGCCGGTAGAATCAATCGCGGTCATGTTGCGCAGTCTTAGGATGAGAATCGGAGGCAGATTTGGTAATCGAGTTACAATTTCCTCGATCTTGTCGGTCGCGCCGAATAAGAATGGCCCATGAATTCTGAAGATAGAGACATACGCGGGGATTACTTTGTGCTGCAGGATGTGAACATGCCCTTCGCGAACGTACTCTTCGGTTACCTCCGCCACGGTGGTGGTTTGCGTGACTTTCTTAATGAAAACCAGCGCCGCGAGAATCATGCCCACTTCCACCGCTACCGTCAGGTCAGCAAATACTGTCAATAGAAAAGTAACCAGCCACGTGGCAATCTCCATTCGCGAGAGCTTCAGAAGCTCCGGAATCTCTCTCCACTCACCCATGTTATACGAGACGACCATAAGAATTGCGGCCAGGACCGAAAGCGGGATAAATCTTGCCAGGGGAGCAGCAAAAACCACGATGCCCAAGAGCGTTAGGGCGTGAATCATACCCGCGACCGGAGTGTTTGCCCCAGAGCGAATGTTCGTCGCCGTTCTGGCAATGGCTCCAGTCGCGGGCAGCCCTCCGAACAGCGGAGACAGAATATTCGCAATACCCTGTCCTACAAGTTCCACATTTGGGTTGTGCTTGTCATGACTCATTCGATCGGCGACGACCGCAGACATCAGCGATTCGATCGCACCTAGCATAGCGACAGTAATGGCTGACGGAATCAGGGGTCGGATCAGGCTCAGTTGAAAATGAGGAATTCGTAACGTTGGCAGCCCTGAGGGAATTCCACCAAAGCGAGTGCCTATTGTCTCGACGGGTAGCTTGAACAGCACCACTGCCACCGTGCCAATAAACAATGCCACTATGTAGCCTGGCACCCGTTTCACATACAGCAGGAAAACAATGATCACGCCTAAGGCCCCGATTGCCAGGCCCGTCTCCAAAGGCGAGAACGAAGAGAAGTTCCGTGCAACACTCTCAATGCGCGCGAGAAACTCACCCGGAACCTTATCGATTTTTAGCCCAAAGAAATCCTTGATCTGCGTGCTCGCGATAATAACCGCGATACCGTTTGTAAATCCTACGACAACAGGACGCGGTATGAATTTCACCGCTGTGCCCAAACCCGTAGCGCCAAGAATCAGCAGGATGACCCCGGCCATCATCGTGCACATGAAGAGTCCATCTACGCCGTGTTGGGCGACGATGCCAAAAACTACGACAACGAACGCGCCGGTGGGACCACCAATTTGGGTCTTCGATCCGCCCAACGCGGAAATCACAAAACCCGCCACGATCGCACAGTACAGACCGTCCTGCGGGGGAACTCCAGACGCGATCGCGAAGGCCATTGCTAAAGGTAGTGCGACGAAACCAACGGTTATACCTGCGATTAAATCGCCCACAAATAGACGCTTCGTGTAGGACTGGAGACAAAGGATTGATTTGGGTAGCCACTTACTCATTAAGTTTTTCTACGGTCGGTGCATTTGGATTCTTGCCCGGTCGCGCAACGCGCGCACGGAAAATATTGGAACATACGCGCCGTATTCGCAGCGTATATCCGTTCTTGTTCGCTTTCTGGCGGGTTCATGTCCTCAGACATTTTGCCTTGTGGATACCGATGCTCGCGGCGAAATCGCGCCTATAGCTGTCGTGAATCACACTAGTGCCTGCTCGCAGCGCCTATCGGGCATGCGATTCCACTAGGCGGCGAGCGATAGGCTAAATTCTCTGGTACGCGTGGTGCAAACCGGGCCTTCGGCACCAGTTTTGTTTTTCGAGAATGCCACTTGCAGGAGTTTCGCTACCGCTTCCATGACGCCCTTGAGGTCGAGACCGTATTGGAGATCGCTCGCATTCACTAGCATTTTTGCACTTACAAATAAATTGGGTCTACAAACCGTCAGTGTGAGCCTCGTCGTGTTCCGCGCCTCCCTCGCTCAATTCCGTAAAAATCGCCTCTTTTTTCAAGCGTTCCAGCCTTTGCTGATAGGTTTCGCTTGAGTCTTCCAAAACACGAATCACAATTTCTCGCGGCGAGCCATCTTCAAACTGGCCGCCGTCGAGCGAAATGCTTTGCCGTGGGGTGCCCTCGACTCTGTTCGCCATTTCAGCAAACGCTGGAATCGAGCCCTCCATGATGGCGCGCTGCGCCAATCTTTTTGCGGTTGCGATGCAGACAGAGTCGCTTGGTTTGATGGCCAGGTCTGAGGCGCCCTGCACGCCGACGCGCAGTCGAGCAATGCGCCGCAAAGCCTTGGTGAACGGCGCCGACTTCGCGCGACCGCCGCGATTCCCTTTCCACTCTTTGCCGGGTTTGAAGGGCTGCAGGTTTGCCAAACTCTTCTGGTTGACCATTCCCCATTCTCAGTTCTGTGTGAAAATAGGCGCAGGCGGTAACCAATCCAACCGCACACACGCCGTCGCGCTAGACCCATCGGACAGCAGAAAGAAGGTGTGGAGGCAGTCGCGTCGGAAACGCGGATCGGTATCCGGGATACCCCATTCATCGAGCCACAGTCCTGCGAGCGGCCACACCAACCCTTTTTTGATAGCGATTTGTTTCAGCATTTCGCCTGCACGTCGTGCTGCCTCTGCAAATCGCTGGCGGTAATTGCTCTTGGTCGCGACGTCGGCCCAGGTGAGGATTTGTACGGCGCCGTCTGGGTTCATTTCGTGGCCGCCCAGCGCGCCAACGCCAATTGAAATATGCCGTGGGCAACTTCGACTGCCTTGCGAAGCGCAGCGTATTCACGGTCCAGTGTTTCGCGGTCCTCGAAGCTGGAGCAAAGCAGCTGCAGAGAGTCGCCGCTTGCGGACATGTGTGCTTTGCAAAAAGCTCCGAGTCGTTCGTTCGCAGCCGACAATGCGCCATCGGCCATTTTCAAGTTTGCGAGCGCGTCGGGCGGCGTCGCGATCTCGGCCGGGGGTGGCGCCTGGTCGAGAGGAACTTTTCCACGCAGCATCGGCACGCCCTTACGCATCTGACGGACGTGGTGCGGTGCGGCCTGCGTGCTTGTGCTTTTCTTCATATCCCTCCCTTGCCGTTAATTCTGTCTAACATTTCGCGGTTGCGACGCGACGTTGCCTCCTGGATTGACTCAAAGGAGCCATCCGGGTTGTGCCTTTTCCCTAACGAGTCGATGAACGCGCCGGTGTCCTGGTCGAGGAGGGCACACCAGGGCGGCAACCTGCCGCCGTTCGCTTCCATGTATGCCAAAACGATGGGTTTGCCTGGCGTCAGCTCCGCGGGGGGACGTGTTTCGGTTCGCTTTTCGATGGAAACCTGCTGTCCCCCACTCTTCGGGGTGTGATCTTGGCGTAAGCCACATGTACGAGCAGGATTGGGGCGTAACGGCTTTTGAGTCTTTTTTTTAGTTTCTGAAGAAGAATCAGGCGGTTCCTCACCGGAGCGGTTCCCGGGAGGAACCGCAGTAGAAATACATGCCTGCTTGACGATTTGCAACGTGCGTTCGACTTTGACCTTGCGGCGTCGCCATTCTCCAGTGAGGCGCGACCGGATCATTTTGATTTCCATCGGCTGCACGATTAACACCAGGCCGAGCCCCACCAACTCGCTGTCGAGGGCCAGGCGTTGGCGTCGGCCGATGCGGAAGGTTCGTTCGACCCATGCAGGAGTCGCGTGGACAGGCGCAATGCCGCTATTCCAGTCGCAGACAACGCAGCGCAACCAGACGTAATAGTCGCGTGCCCGAGTCAGTCGAGATTGGCCGAGCAGGCGAAGCGTCGCAACACTGATACCGACGTGCGGATCGGCGTGGCGCTCCTTGTATCTCTGAAAGTGGGATTTTTGTTGCGTGTGGTGCTGAACCGCTGCTAAGTTAGGCATCATTCGACAAAAACTCCGTGTAGTGGCCGGGCAGCTTTTCTCAGAGAGCTGCCCGGTTTGTTTTGGGCGACTGGAGGTCGCGGGTTTCACACTTTCCAATTCAATAGGACCTTTTTGCAGAGTGGTGAGATATTTTTTGTGCCTGTGGAAAACTTAGCGCCGCGATTGATTTACCTAAAAGATACAGCTAGCCTGTATGTGCCTGCCAAAGTGTTCGCTAAATGTATACCAAACTTGCGACGCGGGTCTTCCAAAACATAAAACGGATTGCGTTAGTAGCCTTATAAACATTGAGTATTCGCAACTCTGTGCGAATCGCACTGTTATCATTAGCCATCTCAGCGTACGCGTCGCGGTTCGCGCAGTCGGCTGCGGAGGGCGCAGTCTCTGCAACGAGATGTCCGCGGACGCCGTCAGAGGCAGCCCAATTCTCGAACATGGAGATGTCGTGCTCAATGGTGGACTCTGGCGCGTGGCCATTGGCTTTGTGAGGGTTGTTCATAGGGTTCGGGCGAAGGCCGCTGTTATCCGGGCAAAGGGTGCTGAGGCTGGCCTCCGGCTTTGCAGCGGATTGGCCGCTCGCGGGCTTTCGGTCTTATGTTGTTTCTTGCTGCGTGTCACGTGCTGCAATCCCATCAAGATGCATCGGCCGGGCGGAGCAAGCCCCGCCCCTACAAGGGATCCGATCAGGCTGCGAACTTGTACTGGCGTCGCGCCCACAAAATGACGCGATCGGCTGGAACGTCGGCATTTTCGCAGACGGTTTCGAGGCCGGAGCGTTCATGAGCGCTGTCGGCGCGCAGATAACGACGGGCTTTGATGCGCTCACCTGGAGAAAGCACGGACGCAGGACAATCCGGCCACATCTCGGCGTCTTCGTAGGCCTGCTCGAGGACGGCACGCCAGAGTTTGTGTTCAGGTAGAAGCATTGCAGCGGTCGCGCTAGACCACGATTTTCGCGGTCAGTCCGGCGCCGCCGGTGGAGGATACAAACTTGATGCGCAGGAATTTTGCCTGCACGGTGCCGAGTGCGGGGCTGGTCGTTGCGGGATTGTTGTTCGGGACGCCGCGGGCTTCACCGGTCACGGCGGTTGATGTATCAAGGGTCTGATATTCCGAATCGACGTCGGCCATGGCCCCTTGCAAGACGATATTCACCGCGGTTGGCGCGGTACCGAAGATGGTCTGCCAGCGCACGGCGGTGCCGCCGTCGGTCGTGCCTGTAAAGCTGGGTAGCGCAAACTGTGAACCCGCTTGAGCGCCTCCGGGGAATGCTTCGTTGTTGAAGCTGAAGCCGACATCCCCGGAAAACAAGGAAAGCGGAGGAGTTACGTTCTGATAGTTCGGCATCTTGGCTCCTTGAGACTTACGTTGGAGAGAGTTGCGTTGGACACACATATGCGCCAGCGTCTTTCGAGCGCGTGAAAACCAAGTTCAATTGTTCAGTGGAGATTCAGACCGACTGAGCGATGAATACTGCCCTAAAAACGAAAACGCCCCGACTAAGTCGAGGCGTACTTCTCTATGAAAGAAAGTATACCAGATTATAAAATAATGTCAAGAGAAATTTTTAACTTTTTTAGCTCTGCCTTGACACCCTTTGTTTTCAAGAGCATAGTCGGCTGCACCACCCCGAACGTCCACCTCGAAGGAGACTCCCATGCCTTATTTTTGTCATCAGGTCAGTTATACCAAGGAAGCCTGGGCCAAATTGATGGAGAATCCGCAAGACCGACTGGAAGCGGTGCGTCTGCCCATCGAGAAGCTCGGAGGCAAACTGCAAATCTCGTTCTTCGCTTTTGGCGCGTTTGACGTGCTCGCGATAACCGAGATGCCGGACAATATTGCGGCCGCCGCTCTGTCGATGGCGTTTGCCGGCGGCGGCGCGGTGCAAAGCATTCAGACCACACCGCTTATGACCGCCGCGCAAGCGGTGGAAGCGCTGCGCAAAGCGGGCACCTGCGGCTACAAATCGATCACGGCCACGAGCGCCGCCGTGGCCGCACCGTAGCTGGCAACTTGATCGCGGCCACGACATCGCGCGGCGGCAACCCTACGTGCTTGTAGGGCGGGGCTTGCCCCGCCCGGCCCCCACATCGGCAACCAGGTACCTGCGATAAGCGAGTTTGAGCGATTCGGATTTCGGCGAACGACGAATTGTGCCGGGGTTTACGCTGGGCGGAGCAAGCCCCGCCCCAACAATCTCGTGCAATGCTCACTGGCGAGGATCGCCGGCGACCTTCTTCCAGGTAGAGCCATTCCAGTTCCACCAATTCCCTGCTGTGTTGGTTTGATACAGCACGTTGTTCAGCCACAGCAAAAGCGTGGCTGCCGTTCCATTTTGGGAATTCCCGTTTTCCACGACCACGTTCCCGCATGAATTTGGTGCGCAATCGGGATTGCTGGCTGCTGGGACGACCGCGCCTAGCGTCCAGGTATTCGCTTGGGCGTCCACGATCATTGCGCCGTTGGCGGGCGTGACGGTCGTTCCGCTGGCGCTGGGTGGCGCCTTAGGCGGTGGCGGCGTCACCGGCGTCGCATTCCCCGCCAGATATTCCTCCAGATACGTGTAGCCCGTCTTGGCATCGATGGTCTTGTAGAGGTTCGGATCGGTTGTGCTCAGGCCGTTGCTCTTCTTCCACTGATCGGGGATACCATCGTGCAGCGACTCCACGCAGGGTGTGCCGTTCACAACCGGAGCATCCTGCCAGTCGGCCGCCGGCTGTGGGATGGTGGGCTGGCCGGTGAAGGTGACCCCGTTCGGCCAATAGCCGCCGGCTCCTCCGGACTGATACTGCGCGACGATGCGCGAATCGGCCGCGTCGCGATGACTCACCCAATTTCCGTTGCAATCGAGGTGCTGCGAGTTCCCGACCGTTGGCAGCAGCACGTTGTCAAGACTGGCCGCCGGATCCGGAACGATCGGGAACGCATTGCTCGCCGGCATGGGCGCCGGGCGCTGCCAACTCGTCGGAATCGCGCCCGTCTCGTTGCCATTCTCGCCGGTAATCTGATTCACCAGCATGGCATATTGATCGGACGCCACAGTGTTTGCGCCGTGCGGACCAAAGATGTTTCCGGCGACGTACACCGAAGGCGCGCCGGACATTTCCGGACTGTTGGTGGTGAAGTGAATCGGGAAAGCCTGCGCGGTGGAGTTCAAATTTCCGGTGACGTACTTGTTGTTGATGGCGTCGATGATCTCGGCGCCCAGCCATTCGTTGGCGTACCAGCCCCAATTGAAGATGACGTTGTTGATCCAGCGCGTGGAGCCGTTGGAATTTTCCGGGATGCGATGGTGCACGTTGACCAGCAGATTGTGGTGAAAATCGATGTTGACCTCGAAGGGCGATAGGCAATTGCCGTTGGCGCGCGTGCCGACACAGTTTTCATCGGTCGCGGTGCCGAAGCCCACGGGATGCCCCTCGTGCGGCTCGTAGTCCAGCGACCATTGCGTGGTGATGTCGTGATTCGGCCCATTCCCGTTGCCATTGGTGCCCTTGCCGGGCGTGAAGTTGCTGGTGGTAATCCAACTCTTGTTTCCCGACCACCGGGTGGTCACGTGATCGATCATGATGTTGTAGCAGCCGCCGGTGCTTTTGGTGCCGTTGCCGGGGCAATTCACGATCCAGATCGAGGTCGTGCCCGTGTCCGGACCGGACGCAGTGCTGAAGTTGTCCGGGCTGAGCGTGACGTAACGCAGCACCACATCGTGCGTCGAGACACCGAACAGGGCGCCACCGGTATTCGGGCCGCCGAGGATCACTTCCCCCGGCGCGGTCTGCCCTGCAACCGTCAGGTAGGGGCTCGAGAAACGCAGGTCCCCGGAGGTAATCGGGAATAGTCCAGCGACGCGGAAGATGCACACGCGCGGGCCGCTGGCCATGACGCAGGCGCGAAGTGAGCCCGCGCCGGAGTCGTTCGTGTTGGCCACTTCGATCACCGCGCCGCCACGTCCGCCTAATGAGGTCGCGCCACCTCCCTGCGCTCCGGGGAACGCTGCGGGCGCGAGGCCTGGCGGCGGGACGGGCGGAGGCGTGGGAGTTGGTGTGGGTGTAGGAGTAGGCGTGGGCGTCGGAGTCGGCGTCGCCGGACAGCCCGAGATGGTGATCACCGGCACCGTGCCGGCCGACGAGAAATCCACGGCGCAGCCCGCCGGCGCGACGACTTGCATGGGAACCGTTACGTTCACGACGCTATTGGAGGTCGAGCTGGTATTGGTCTGCGCCAGCGCCGCAGCCGGAACGGCGCAAAGCAACGCCATCAGAATCTTGAGTTCCCTTTGCATAGGTTGCCCTTTAAATTTCACTTTCTTTAGATAGCGATTTCGTCTCGCTGGATTTTTTGCCGCCGAGCCGAATTTCATCGAAGCGTTTTCCGCGAGCGGCGTCAGTGACGCGATGTTTCTGCACTCAAAGTTGTCCCTGCACCCTCGTTGGGAGTACGCGGCACAGTCACGGTTGAGGTCCGCGTTGGGTGGCCGCACTTGGCTGATGATAGCGGCCAGGTCATCGCTGTCGCGTCGAGGCGGCCTTCTTGGCGCGTCGAGGCTATCGAACTTGGTGCCGTTGAGACGGTCGATCTTGATCCGTTTAATGTGCGGGATAATCTTTTAGCTCTGGCGGATTTGCGCGGCTGGTTGGCGGGACGATGCCGTTGAGACGTAGATAAATCACTAGCTGGCCGTAATGATCGGCGACGTGCCAGATCGCCAGACCGGCAAGTCCGAGGCGAGTGTTCGGTCCGCCGTAGGGCCCTACGATTGGCTCGTACATATTTTTGCTGGTGACCGCGTTCAGCGAATTGTTCATCGCCGCGAAGGAGTTGCGGAGATAAGTCAATAGTTCCGCGCGCGTCTTTGCCGGGTTGGGTCCGCCCTTTTCGCAGTCGGGAGGCGGAGTCTTACCGTCCAGTTCCGCGGCAAACGCGAAATTCGAGCAGGCTACATGTTTGACCTGCTCAGCGAAGGTGCGCAGCTCGGTCGGGCCAAAGGCTGTGGGCTCGGGGGGTTTGCTGGGCATGTCGGGACGAAATCCGTATTTGTCTTCGGGCATAGCCTCGGCGGCGGAGCGGAACTCGAACTCCTGCCCGCCGAAGGTGCGCATCAGGGCGGTGCCAACGGTTTCGTTGTGGCTGAGTTCCGCGGCGGTGGGTTCGTGTGGAGGAGTTTTCGGAGGCTCGGACGGCGCCGCTTGTGCGTAGGCGCTGGGCGCACGCAGCAGCGTTAGTGTCAGCAAGGTTGCAAGCATGCAATTCCCAAGAATGCAATTCCAACGCGCGCGCGTCATAGCGAACTCCTTGCATCGATGATCCGCAAGCATTCCGAAGTTTAGCATCGCGCGCCCGGCGAACGCACAGCGCAAGGCATAGGAGCGAGACCCAAGAGCAAGACACACGAACTTTCGCGCCAAGAGGTAGCAAGCTCCCTGGATCCCTCTGCTAAACTCATTTGGTGACTTCGCAACCGGTTCAGCCACGCCTCACATCCATACGCCTGCATCCGATCAAGGCACTCGATCCCATATCCGTAAACGAGGCACGCATCGGCCCGGCCGGCGGCCTGGAGCTAGATCGCGCCTGGGCGCTCTACACGGTGGACAATCGCTGGGTCAACGGTAAGCGCTCGCCGGCGATATTTCTGATTCGCGCGGCATTCGCGCCGGATGTGCGTTCCGTCAAGCTGTCCGTCCCCGGTGATCGCCGAAACATCCCCGCGAGAGAATTTGCTTTCCCGCAGGATCACGAAGCCGCGGCCGAATGGTTCAGCGTTTATTTCGAGCAGCAGATCATCGTGCGGCATTCGGAAAATGGTTTTCCCGACGACGCGATCGCCCACGGTCCGACCATCATTTCCAAGACCTCATTGCAAGCGGTCTGCGATTGGTTCCCCGAAATCAGCTTGGACGAAGCGCGCCGCCGCTTTCGCACCACGCTGGAAATCGACGGCGTGCCTCCCTTTTGGGAGGACCAGCTCTTCGGCCCAAAAAATACCTATGCCGTGCGGTTTCGTGTCGGCGATGTGAACTTCGAGGGCAGCAATCCGTGCGCGCGCTGCAGCGTCCCCCCGCGCGACTCCTTCACCTCCGCGGACATGATCGGTTTCCAAAAGCGCTTCAGCGAACTGCGCCGCGAGCATCTGCCACCGTGGGCAACGCCGGAACACTTCGATCATTACTATCGCCTGTCCACCAACACGCGGACAGCGCCTTCCGAATCGGGCAAAACGCTGCGCGTCGGCGATCCGATCACTCTTCAGTAGCGGTCAATCACTGATTCGCTGCGTCGAGTAACACCGGCGCAGATTACGCCGCCATTGTAAAATATTTTCGCGGAGGAAACATGCCGCCGCGCAGCAACTCGGTGCCACAGTGGCGCCGGATCTCCTCGGTCCAATTGACCCAGCTTCTCTCGCTCAAGCCGACGAAGTGCCGCGCTTTCTCGTAAGGCGCGAGTCCCAGATAGTACACGCGGAATAAAACCATGCGGGAAGCCCAGTCGGGCCCTTCCAACGCGGCTTTCCCCGCCAGCGCGAAATCCGCCACCCACTCGTTGAGCCGCGGATGAATATCCGGCCGCCACGAAAATTTCGTGGCGGCGTCCGAAACTTTCAGCGCCGAGATCCCGCTCTTCGCCTCCAGCACTTCCTTCGCATTTTTGTACACTTCCCAGCACACATCGAATGCCAGTTCCGGCTTAACGCTCATCGACCCTCCGCCGTGTCGCGTTTCGGCACACACCCACTGTGCGAATGATGTTCAAGTGAGATAGTTTGAGCCGGCGCGGTCAGAAAAACGATTGGAGATACCTGTCTTGTTGCGGCGAAAAGCCGCTCCGCCTCTTCTGGCCGCAATCTAGCTTTGGCTCAGGCCGAATGGCAAGGGAGCGAAACCGCGCGCAGCCGGTACTCCCAAACTGTTCGCCGGTCGATCGCCCGATAGACCTCGCTCTCCTCCCGGACTTGCTTATCGATGACGAAGGCCCCATAGCGCGGCTTGCGCAGATGCCGGAGCTGCGCCGATATACTCGCCTCTCCGTACTGCGTCAATCGCGCAAGCTCCCGCAGCGTCAGCCAAGCGTCGCACTGCGCGGCGCTCAGCATCACGTCGCGCAGCAACTCGCGTTGACTCGGAACGCGCACTGCATTTGACCGGGCCTCTCGCTTTCTCCTCATGTTCATCTCCTCCCTCTCGCTGTTCTTCCCTCTTCCCCCTCTCCTGCGCCCTCCTCACACAGCTAGTTGGGTCTCCAGGAAACTTGTGTAACGCTGTGGACTGGCTGCCTTCATCGCTCTCTTCTTCTTGCGGTTCGCTCCAGGCCATCGCCTCCGGATCTTCGTAGTCGCCCGCGCACCCACTGCAGGCAAGCAGTCCCGCCGTGATATAATCTCCAAGTAAATGGATCGGTGAGCTCCGCACCGAAATCCAGCCAGCTGCCAAAATCATGTCGTGGCGCAGCGTTTTTTGGTTTTCCACAGACGTCCACATATTTCCACAAGTTATGTAGTTATCAGTATCGTTGACCGATAATAATAGACTGGTAACGTACAGCCTTCTCGTTGAGGAGGCTCCATGAGTAATCGCATGAAGAACGAACCGCCGTGGGATTTTCTGCTTTCGGCTTCGCGTTCTTCGCTGCAAAGTTTTGAGCTGTCGCGCTTGAGCTACGCCGCAAATGTTCGTAAGGAGATCATCGAGCTGCTCGATATCTGGCTGGAGGAAACCTCCGCGGCCTTGCTCGCGCGGTGGCTGCAACGCCAGAGCGAACGGTCGGCTCAAGGAGAGGCGACGGCTCGCGGTGACGATCTGCGCAAAAGGACGGCGATGCGCGCTGTGTCCGATAATTTTCCGACGGAACCGGCCATGCCGATACCACGCGTGCGCACCGCCCCGTGAAGCATCACCCGCGCATCGCCCCGCGGAGCCGTCCCCGACTCTCATAGCACCATTTCCGCGCAGGTCATTCTTGATCGCCGGGGTGTGTTCGCAAAGTGACGCCGCAAAGCGCCCGCAGCCTTCGGGACCTGACAGCACAACAGGGCCCGGTGGGTCCGCGTCCCGATGACTCTGTGCCCCCGCAACACATTCGCAGCCACACCCACCCCCACATCAAGATTACGTCTTAGTAATATTATATTCATTAGACGACTCGTTAGGGTTCGATCAGGCAGGGGAAAAAAGAGCCAGCAGATTCACATACGCACAGCGTTAAATCCTGCAGCCTGTGGCTCAAATTTTAAAACGTGGATTTCGAGGACTAACGAACTTCAACAACCTGGGCCGGTCCCTTCTCAAGGAGCTGTTCCTTGCGGTAAACGAGCGCATTAATATCGTAGGTCGCCAGTTCGAAGCCATGACCATGCGTGATTGCGTCGGTCGGACAAGCCTCTACACAATACCCGCAGAAAATACACCGTGAATAATCGATGTTGTAGACGCTCGCATAACGTTCGCCCGCTGAAATACGGTTCGCATCCGTATTCTCCGCCGCTTCAATGTAAATGCAATTCGCGGGACACGCCGCCGCGCACAAGAAGCAGCCTACGCATTTCTCCAAACCGCTCTCGTCGCGGTGCAGGACGTGAATCCCTCGATAGCGCGGCTGAAAATGGACCGGTTCGTGGGGGTAATTTTCGGTCACGGTCTTCCGAAACATATTTCGGAAGGTGACGCTGAACCCTTGCGCCAGCGTAGAAAACGTCTCTGCAACTTCGCGGATGATTGAGGGCATGGAAAAAGTCTAACAAACCGGGACCCAAGGGGCAATTCCACGGAACTCAAATCCCGTATCGCAAGATGTTGACTCCTTTTACCGGGCATTGCGACAGTAGCGCATGCACATCCGCTCTGTCTTACCTGGTGGTGGAGACACAATCTGGGCCATTCTGGAGCCCACCATTCGCGCCGGCGACACCTATACATTGCCCAACGACATGAGCCGAGAGGATGCCTTGGCATACTGGATGTCGCCCGACCACGAAGTCTTCGTCGCGGAAGAAAACGGTTCCATCGTTGGCACGTATTTCCTGCGCGCCAATCAGCGCGGAGGTGGCGCACACGTGTGCAATTGTGGATATGTCACGCACCCGAAAGCGACCGGGCGCGGTGTCGCCCAAGCTATGTGCGCACATTCCCTGGATCACGCTCGTGAGCGGGGCTTCACAGCAATGCAATTCAATTTTGTGATCAGCACCAACGACCGCGCTGTGCGCCTGTGGGAGAGCTTCGGCTTTGCGACCGTGGGCCGTCTGCCGCGAGCGTTTCAGCACCCCACGCTGGGATTCGTGGACGCGCTGGTGATGCACCGCTTTCTGTAGTGGAATCCGTTCTGCTGCAGCGCTACTGCCGAGTGCTCGCGGTTTGTTCCCGGCTGCGCGTGAGGGCTTCGATGATCTGCTTGCCGTGGAATCGACCGTTCTCGATGAAAATCTCGCCAGTATGCCGCCCGCCGATAACCACGCCCGCCAGGTGAATGCCGGGAACGTTGCTTTCCAACGTGTTGGGGTCAAGCGCCGGCTTGCGCGTCTCCCGGTCAAGGCGCACACCGAGGCTTTCGATAAATTCGAAATCCGGGTGATAACCGGTCAGCGCAAACACCTGCTTCGCCGGAATCCGCTTGTCGCCGGCCCCATTCGACACGATCACTTCGTCCCGGTTGATCTCCTTCACGTGCGTCTGGAACAGTGCTTGGATCTGGCCCGCTTTGATTCGATTCTCGATGTCAGGCTTCACCCAGTACTTGATGGTCGCCCCAAGGTGCGCATCTCTATGAATCAGGGTGACGTTCGCGCCGTTTCGATACAGATCAAGGGCGGCTTCGGCCGCCGAGTTCTTTCCGCCAATCACCACCACCGGCTCTCGCCAAAACTCAAATGGCTCGGTGTAGTAATGCGAAACGTGCGGCAGATGCTCACCAGGGATGTTCAGCTGGTTCGGCAGGTCGTAATAGCCGCTGGCGACCACGATTTTCTTCGCCGCGTACTTCTGCGGGACTTTCTTCTCGGTCTCCGTATGAACGGTGAAATGCCCGTCGCTTCCCTCGACCCGCAGCACTTTCTCAAACAATCGTAGCTCCAGTTCGTAGTGCTCCGCCGTCCTTCGATAATACTTCAGGGCTTCGACGCGCGTCGGCTTTTCCGCGGCGCAGACCAACGGCAGGTCGCCAATCTCTAAAAGCTCCGGTGTGGTGAAGAACACCATGTTTACGGGATAGCGGTAGATAGAATTGCAGAGGCAGCCTTTATCGATCACCAGTGAGCGCATGCTTGCGCGGCGCGCCTCGATAGCGCAAGCCAAGCCAGTAGGCCCGGCTCCGATACAGATGACATCGTAAGTGGCCATGGGAATTTCAGTTTGCCGGGACTTCCTGAGAATTGCAAATTGAGGAAACGTTATTGCGTGAGCGGTTTTTCCAATAGTTCGGTCAGTTCTTGCCGAAACGCCGCCAAATCCTGCAATCGCTCCGGGGTGGCGTCAAGCTCGCTTTTCTTCCAGACAAAGACCTCGCGGTTGCCTTTTTTGAGCTTTACGCTGAGGTTCCCATCGACCAGGTACGACGGCGGTGACAACATCTGCAGGCCGCCATTGGGGACGGCGGAAAGAACTGCCACGCATTCGCCTCGACGCACGCACAAGGCACTCTCATACGGCGGAATCGCCACTGGACGAAATCCCGCCGTGAACAACCGCTCCAGCATTTTCATTTGCAGCGGGCTGAGTTCCACCATGGGATGAGCGCGATCAATGGATAGCGGTGCGTCGCAGCATGGCGATTCCGACGCTCGCGAACCTACGCAGCCGTAGAGTCGGCTTGAGACTCCGACGAGCCTTCCAGTTGCGCCAAGATTCCGCGCAGCGTAGTGATCAGCTCATCTCTGGATACATGGCTCTTCTTGAATTGAATTCGGAATTTGAACGTTTCGTTCTCGGGCTCGAACTGGAAGATGAACGGCTGCGGCCTTTGCGGCACCGCCTGTTCCTCCTGCCGTTCGCGCCGCGCCTCGTCACGTGTCAACCCGCCCTGAAGAATGCGATGCATCATCTCGATCATCTTCTTCTCGGTGGGCTGACGCGCAATCTGCAGCAAAAGGGACTTCGAGGTAATCCCCTGCTCCGCGCATCTCTTCCGTAAGCCTTCGGGAATGTTCAGGAGGGAAAGCGTTTCCGTCACCGAAGAGCGCGCGCGACCGATCTTTTTCGCGACATCCTCATGTGTGTATTCGAACTGAGTGGCCAGACGCTGCAGCCCATCCGCCTCTTCAAACGGAGTCAGATCCTTGCGCTGAATGTTTTCAATCAGCCCGATCTCCAGGGTTTCCGCGTCATCGGCGACCTTTTCGATACAAGGCACCTCGTTAAGCCCGGCAGCCCGCGAAGCGTGATACCGGCGTTCACCTGAAATAATGTAATAGCAATCTTCGCGCGGCACGAACCGCACCAGCAACGGTTCGAGCACACCCTTCTCGCGAATGGAATCCGTCAGCTCTCGCAGGTCGCCAATCGCTTTGCGCGGCTGATCGGGATTTGGACGAATCTGATCCACAGGGATCATCCGTCCAATGGCCGCCCCGCTATAACTCGTCAGCGATTCGACGTAGTGTGCGTCATGCCGCATCTTCAGCGTGACGGGTAATCCGGTCCTCTTCAACACGTTGAATAACCTCCCCAGCAAGCTTTTTGTATTCGATGGCGCCAGTGGATTTCGGCGCGAACGTTAGAACCGTTTCTTTGTAGGCTGGACTTTCTTCGAGCCGCACATTCTTGCTGATCTTCGTCTTAAACAAGGTTTCGCCGAACACCGTGCGAATTTGTCCGTGCGTGTCGCGCGAGATGTTCGTGCGTTTGTCGAAAAGCGTGATCACCACACCAAGCATCTTGAGGCCGGGGTTGGGCCGCGCCCGGATTCGCTCGTAGGTCTCCAGCAGATCGTCGGTACCCTCAATTGCAAAGTACGCCGCTTGAATGGGCACGACCAGATGCGTCGAAGCCACCAGCGCATTCACCGTCAAAATTCCCAGCGATGGCGGCGTATCCAGAACGATGTAGTCGTACTCTTTCAAGATCGGCGCCAGGGCGTCTTTCAGTCGATACGGCGCATCGAATTGGCCCGCGAGCACTTGTTCGAGCTTGGCCAGCGCCAGCCGCCCCGGTCCGAGGAATAACATGGGATCCTTGGTGGACTTGATAACGTCAGACATCGGCGCGCGGTTTTCGCTGAGCACATCGAACATCGAAGCGGGAATTTCGCCGGAATCGTAAAACGCAATCGTGGAGTTTGCCTGTGGGTCGAGGTCAATCAACAGTGTGCGCTTGCCGCGGTCGGCTATCGCAGCGGACAGATTGATTGCCGTGGTAGTTTTGCCGACGCCGCCTTTTTGATTCGCGATCGTGATGATGGCAGTCATGGCCTTCTGCCTCCCTCCGTGCGATCAAAGTAACGCTGCCGCGACCCGGCAAACGAATTGCTCTGTATAGGTGCCTCCCGTCAAAACCCCCCTAGGCCCGCCCTCACTTTAAGGTTGTGACACAGGCGAAGGCAAGGGAAAAGTGAATTCCGATAAACTGTCGGTGGAAAAGCGATGTGGACCGTTTTGGGATTTCTCGGAAGACTACGCTGAAGACGGGACTTTAGAAATCCACGCCCCAAAATTCCGCCGGCATCTTCTGAAGTTCCAGCCCCAATTCCCACCCACCGCGTCCCTCGTGGCCGCGCCACACCAGCACTGCCTCGCACGTGCTTTGGTTGGTAAGATTGATGAGCTGAAGCCGCTGACCGACGGTAAAACCCTGCGGAAAGATGGCCAGGCAACCCCTCGGGCTTATGTCGAGCGTGTAGCCTTCCGACCGTAGTGTCCGGCCCGCTTCGTCCCACTCGAGGGCCACGGCCACGCGGGAGTTTAGCCGGATACCCGCCCGAATCTTTTTCAACCGTTGCTCGTAGCTCACGTCCTTGATCAGCGGCACGATCTTCTCCCTGAATTCCCGGCGTTCTTGCGAGCAGGATTCTCAGATTCTGCGTAGTAGTGTCGGCGCTGGGTCAAACTACGCCAAAACTCGACCTTATCGACAGGCTACGGGCCCCGGCGGGTTCGGTCAATGGGACTTCAGAGCTACCACTCCCGGGAAGTTACCCCCACAGCGGCCGGCTATGTCCCCGGGCCGAATTGCACCCTCTACGTAACCCGCATACACTTCCGAAGCTCTTCACGCCATGCTCAAGCCCTCATGCTCAAGCTAACTACGCTCCGCTCCGAACTTCCCCCCACGCTTCGCCTCGCTTTGCCGCTCGTGCTCGCTGAATTGGGCTGGATGAGTATGGCGATCGTGGACACCATGATGGTCGGCCGCTTGCCCAACAGCGCCACCGCAATGGGAGCTGTCAGCCTTGGATCTGGCATATTCATCGTCCTCGGACTGTTTGGTGGGGGCATGCTCCTCGGTCTGGACACCCTCGTTTCGCAAGCGTTCGGCGCGGGCAAGCGCGAAGACTGCCATCGTTCCTTGGTCAACGGGATTTACCTAAGTGTTGCTCTCACCCCGATCCTTGCGGCACCGGTCTGGCTGCTGCCGCGCCTCCTTAACTCCGTAAAGGTGAGCCCGGAGGTTTTGGAGTTCACCATCCCCTACACAAAGGCTTTGGTCGCCGGGCTCTTCCCTCTTTTACTGTACTTCGCCGTTCGCCGGTGCCTGCAAGCCATGAATATGGTGAGGCCTGTTGCCTTCGCGTTAGTCACCGCCAACTTAATCAACGCTCTTGGCAATTGGATTCTCATCTACGGAAAGTGGGGAGTTCCCGCTATGGGCACGGTGGGATCCGGATGGTCCACCACCATCGCCCGCACCTACATGGCGGCGATTCTGGTCGGCTATCTTCTTTGGTACGACCGCCGCCATCGCACCGAACTGCTCAATACTCCGGTGGAGGTCGACCTCCCACGAATACGCCGGTTGATTTCGTTGGGTTTTCCAGCGGCGATGCAGACCACCCTCGAAAGCGGCGTTTTCGCATCCGTCACCACGCTGATCGCAAAGCTGGGGCCCGTTCCCCTTGCCAGCCATCAAATCGCGCTCAACACCGTGTCGCTGAGCTATATGGTGCCGCTCGGAATCTCTTCCGCCGCGGCTGTTCGCGTTGGCCAGGCGCTTGGCCGAAAGGATCCCTCAGCGGCCGGCGATGCCGGTAGCACCGCGATCTTTCTCGGCGCGGGCTTCATGACCTGCGCTGGCATAGCGCTAGTTGTTTTCCCGCGTTGGATCGCCCGCCTGTTCACTCCCGATGAGGCCGTGATTCAAAGCACGGTCGGCTTATTGGCGGCGGGCGCTGCATTTCAACTTTTCGATGGCATTCAAACCGTCGCAACCGGCGCTCTGCGCGGCGTCGGCGACACGCGCACTCCAATGTTCTGCCATTTTCTCGCCTATTGGGTGATCGGCTTGCCGTTGGGCACGTGGCTGTGTTTTCGACTGGGCTGGGGCGCGGTTGGTCTATGGTCCGGGCTCAGCTTGGCGCTGATTCTGATCGGCATCGTTCTGTGGTTCGTGTGGCGTCGCGCCGTGCGGCGCATCGGGGAAACCTAGATTGAGTGAGGCCTACCGCTACATCTTATAGCGGCCGAGGTCGTCGTCTGAGAGACCCTCGAGCCACGAGCGGAGTTGCTCGTTGGTGGTGCGCTCGGAGATGGCGCTCGAGATTTTTGAATTCTTCAGTACTTCTTCATCCACAAAGATCGGGCAATCCACGCGAAGCGCCAGCGCCAGAGCGTCGCTCGGCCGCGAGTCGATGGTCATCATCTGGCCGTCGCGCTCGACCCAGATCAGCGCGTAGAATGTGTCGTCCTTGAGATCGTTCACAACGACCTTCTGCACGCGAACCTCAAGTCCCAAGAGGACGTTCTTCAGCAGATCGTGCGTCATGGGTCTCGGAGTCTGCACCTTCTCGATTTCCAACGCGATGGCGTTCGCTTCGTACACGCCCACCCAAATCGGCAGAATCGCCTGTCCCTGTACGTCCTTCAGCACCACGATAGGCATGTTGGTCACAGGATCCATCATCAGGCCCCGGATTTTCATTTCTACTTCCATCGAGGCCTCCCCCGGACTAGACAACGTGCTCACCAACCAAACTGCTCGGCCCTACATTTGTGACGCGGACCTGCACGTAGGTTCCCAGAAGCTCTCGCGCTTGGGAAGCGAAATTTAGCACCCGATTGCAGGAGGTGTGGCCGCTCCACTGATTTTCCCGTCGCGATTTGCCGCTGACCATCAACTCGAACGACGCGCCCAGCAGCGTCGCGTTGCGCTCGGCCTGAATTTGACGCTGCCGCTCTTGTAGGGCCGCCAGCCGCCGCCCCTTTTCCTCTTCGGAAACGCAATCATTCATCGCCAGTGACGCCGTGTTCGGGCGAGGCGAGTACTTGAAGGAAAACACCCCTTCGTACCGCACCTCATCCAACAACCCCAGCGTACCCCCAAATTCGCGTTCGGTCTCACCGGGAAATCCCACGATAATGTCGGTCGTGATGCTGATCGGTCTTTTCGCTCCACGAATCATGGCGATTTTTTCCAGGTACTCCTCTCGCGAATAAGTGCGCCGCATGGCTTGCAAGACCCGGCTCGAACCCGATTGCACCGGCAAATGAACGTGGTTGCACACCTTCGGTTGTGACTCGATCGCTTCCACGATATCCGGCGTGAAGTCGCGCGGATGCGACGTCGTGAATCGCACGCGCTTTATTCCCTGCACGTCCGCAGCCGCCAAGAGCAGTTCCGAGAAACGCAGTCTGCTCGCCGAAGGATCGGCATACGAATTCACCGTTTGCCCCAAAAACTGCACCTCGGAGTATCCCAGGTCCGCCAGTTGCCGAACCTCCCGCAGTATCGAGGCGCTCGCTCGACTCCGCTCAGCCCCCCGCGTAAACGGCACCACGCAGTACGAGCAAGACTTGTCGCAACCTTCGATGATCGTGAGGTATGCGCGCCACGGATTGTCTCGTCGCGTAATCTCCGTTTCAAAAGTCTCGTCCGTATCGGTGTCGAGGCCGGTGACCCGTTGATTCCCTGCCTCCACCTGCGCCAGCAGTTCCGGCAATTTCCGGTAGCTGGCCGAGCCGCACACCAAACTGACCCAGGGTGCCCGCTCAAATATCTCTTCGCCCTCCTGCTGAGCCAGGCAGCCAAGCACTCCAATGACCTGCCCATCTTTCTGCCGAGTCCGATACTCGCCAAGTCGCGAGAACACCTTTTGCGCGGCCCTCTCCCGAATGCTGCATGTGTTGTACAGGATCAGCGATGCCGAATCGGGTGACTCCACCTGTTCATACCCGCGCGAAAGAAGCAGGCCCGCGACTTTCTCCGAGTCGTGGTCGTTCATCTGGCAGCCAAATGTTTCCAAGAAAAAGGTGGCGCCCGCAGGCGGTGAGGTAGTAGATGCGGCGTTTCCGGCGGCGTCCGGGTTCTCGACCGAACGTATTCCCAACGAATCCAGACTGATGTCGAATGCCGGTGCCATCTCTAATTTCGGAGTTTAGCACAAGTCCCATCACGACTCCGGGCGCTTCACTGCCAGCAAAATAGCCGGTTCCCACCCGGACGCAGGCCATTTCACAGGCGGCACCTGCTGCCGAGGTTTCGTTGATTCCACTGGTAGCGTGTGCTACGGTTCTGAAGGACTGAAAAAATTTCGTTGCACTGAGGGGAAACGTCATTTATTTGTTCACGATAGTTGTACTGATTGACCTCGGAAATATTCTCGAGCAGACGGGTTGGGTCGCCCGCGGAGTTATCGCGATTCTCCTGCTGTTTTCCATCATCTCCTGGAGCATGATTTTTCAAAAACTCGGTTTCTTCGGCCGCGTTCGCCGGGAGAGCGACCAATTTCTTAGAATTTTTCGCGCCACCCACGGTGTCGCCAATCCGCAGGCGTTGGTTTCCGCGGGATCACCCTTCGCCACCGTCTACGCCGCTGGTTATCGCGAGCTGCAGAGTCAAGTTGGCGGAGCGCCAGCCAATCCACATCCACCGAAACTGAAAAGCTTGCAAGCCGTCACGGCCAATATGCAGGTCGCCGCATCCGAAGAGGTGCGCCGCGCGGAAAAGGGCATGTCGTGGCTGGCCACCACCGGTTCGGTTTCGCCTTTCATCGGCCTGTTCGGCACGGTTTGGGGCATCATCGACGCTTTCTCCGGCTTGGGCAATGCGGGTTCTGCGAGCCTTCGCGCGGTCGCTCCCGGCATATCCGAAGCCCTGTTGACCACCGCAGCGGGACTTTTCGTCGCAATCCCGGCCGTTATTTTTTACAATCAATTCTTGCAGAATATACGGAACCTTGCGCAGCGGCTCGATACCTTTGCGCTGGAAGTCGCCGCGCAGATCGAAAAAGCTTTTTAGCGGAAGGAATGCGCGGCCCCTCTAGGCCCGCGAAGCAAAATTATGCCTCAAGTCTCCAGAACGCAGTCGTCCCTGTCCGAGATCAACATGGTCCCGTTCATCGACGTAGTCCTCGTCCTGCTCATCATCTTCATGATCACCGCTCCCATCCTGCAATCCAGCATCGAGGTCGATGTTCCCAAGACGAAGATGACTCACGAAATCACGGAACAAAAGATCGTCGTCACCATGGACAAAAATCAGCTCGTCTATTTGGGAAATGATCCGGTGAATGTCCACGATCTCGGCTCAAAGATTCAGGCCAAAATCAAAAAACCAAACGAGGGCATTTTCCTTCGTTGCGACAGAACCGTACCTTTTGGCGCTTTCGCAACTTTGATGGACACACTTCGGCAATCTGGAATATCCAACATCAGCATCGTTACGGAGCCGCTGCCCGATCGTCCTGGGGGCCGTTGAAGAAATCGACAAGAAAGAATGACCACCGCTTTCGCCAATTCGCAGGAACTCCCGCTAGGCAGATTTGTCGGCTACTCGATCATCCTGCACGCTGCTCTTGCTGCCACGATCGCAGCGTCGATTTTCTTCAAGTTCAAAGGTGATCAGTGGTCCGGCCTCGGCGGCAACATCGGTCAAAGCATGAACGTCACCATAGTTCCCGCAGCCGGCATCCCGATGCCGCAGCCCCCTCCAATTTCCGAGGCGAAAGCTTTCGACCCCACCGAGGGCATCTACAAGGAAACACCTCAACCGAAGCCGCCGACTCTTCCACCAGACGCTATACCTCTTCCCACACCCGAAAAAGTAAAGCCGATTAAGGAAGCGCCAAAGCCTTCCAAGGTGTTCGAGAGCAAGAAGCCCACTCCTGACAACGCCATCAATTATGGAAAAGGCGGCCGTCCTCCAATCCCAGTTGGCAATGCCTCGACACCCGGCACCAGCGCTCCGACGGGTGTATCCGTCCCCGGACAAGGCGGCGGCGACTTTGCAACACGCTTCGGCTGGTATATCCAGGCGGCCAAACGCCGCGTTGATCCGAACTGGGACAGAATGTCCATCGATCCGGGAGTTCGTAACTCCACAACCTTGCACGCGGCCGTGTCCTTTGTGATTAATCGGGACGGCAGCATCAAAAACGTGCGCATTACGACATCCAGCGGCAATCTGTCGTGGGACAATGCCGGCCTTCGCGCCATAATGGGCTCGAATCCCCTACCGCCCTTACCGCCCGAGTATCAAGGTTCGGAAGTGTCCGTGACTTGGGATTTTCCCGAGCAGCACAGGTAGTGAAGCGGTTGCGTGAAAAAAAACAAATTGATCATCCATTCGAACGGGAGGTTTGCTTGATCCGCAGAAGAAGACCAGAAATTCTCGCTGTGTTCCTAGGCACTCTGCTGGCGCTGGCGGGTTCCGCCCGTGCCCAGAACCCTGCGTGGTTTCAAGCAGGCACAGGACTCGGCGACGTCAGCAAGCCGCGCTTGGCCGTGGCTGATTTTGTACCGCGCGAGGACCACACCAAACCGCACTCCCAGCTTTTCACTCAAGTCGTGCGAGACGACCTCCAATTCTCGGGCATCATCGAACTCGTTAGTCCGAGCTTCTATCCCACCCAGGTTCCCAGCGTCCCCGGGGAGCTAAAGAACAACACGTGGACCGACGCATCGGTGAACGCGAACCTCGTCGCGTTCGGAAATCTCACCGAATCCTCGGAAGTCGCGATTCAAGCCTGGCTTTACGACGTCAAGAATCCCGCCTCCCAAGCTGTCATTGGCAAAGTCTACCGCGGCGCCCCCACAGATGCTCAGGTCCGCAAGTTCGCGCACCAGTTCGCCGACGAAATTATCAGTAAGCTCTCCGGAGGCCTTCCCGGCATTGCGTCCACGCAAATCGCTTTCGTCAGTTCCCGCACCGGAACAAAGGAAATCTGGGTCATGGACTACGACGGTGCGAACCAGCACCCAGTCACTTCGCTCCATACCATCTCACTCACGCCACGCTGGTCGCCCGATGCCTCGCGCATCGCCTTCACCTGCTTTGCTCCAGCTCACGGCGTGGTCAGCCCACAAATCTGTATGTATTCCGTGGACGCCAATAAGGTCGTCACCTTCCCTCGCTACCGCGGCACCAACAGCTCCCCCGCCTGGTCGCCCGACGGATCACATCTGATGTTTTCGTCCTCGATGCTCGGCAATCCTGAGCTTTTTCTTACCGATGCAAGCGGGAGCACACCGAAGCGCCTGACATTCGCGAACGGCGCCAGCACCTCCCCCGCATGGAATCCCAAAACGGGACAAAGCGTCGTCTTCGTTAGCGATCGTGGCGGCATTCCCAAGCTCTTTATGATGAATGCCGATGGCACCAACTCGGCGGAGATCGATTTGCCCGACAAAGGTTATCTGATTGATCCATCCTGGGCTCCCAATGGCCAGATACTGGCCTTCAGTTGGCGCCGGCCGGAAGGCAACTACGATATTTATGTCATGGACGCCAGCACGCACCAACTCGTCGAGCTCACGCGCGACTCCGCCCGCAACGAGCGCCCCAGCTGGGCTCCCGACGGCCGCCACATCGTCTTCGAGTCCACCCGCGGCGGGTCGCGCCAAATCTGGACCATGCTGGCTGACGGCTCGCAAGCCCGCCAGTTGACCACTCAGGGACACAACGAGTCGCCGAATTGGTCACCTCGTTGATTTTATTGTTCCAGACTTTGTGTCCGATGTATAACATCGTGGCACGAGATATCTCCAAAAGTCGGCACTCGATGCTAGGATGTTGACGACCGAGGGATACACACACTAAGGATTACACTCTTGAGGAGGATTTGAATGATCGAGGTCTCCCGATCACTGTATCGCGCGAGTCTGCTCGTAGTGCTCGCGGCTTCCGTCTTTACGTTTGGCTGCAGCAAGAAGCCCAAGCAGGTCACCGCGCCGCCAACCGAAGCGCCGCCACCTGCTGCGGCCCAACCCACTGTCAGTCTCGAGGCCAATCCGACCACGCTCGAGAAAGGTGATTCGTCAACGTTGAGCTGGAGTTCGACCAACGCGACGCAATTGACCATCGCTCCCGACGTCGGCACGGTCACCGCGCAGGGTTCCACGAAAGTTACGCCCGCCTCTTCGACCACCTACACGATTACGGCCAGCGGTCCGGGTGGTTCCGCCAACGCCACCGCGAGAATTACCGTGGCCACCGCGGCGGCCCCGACTGCCGAGCCCACCATCGACGAGTTGTTTACACGCGAAGTGCGCGACGCCTACTTTGATTTCAACAAAGCCGACATTCGTTCCGACGCCCGCGACGCCCTCGGCAAGACCGCCGACTTCCTTCGCAACTATCCTCAGATCCGCGTCACGGTCGAGGGTCATTGCGACGAGCGTGGCTCCACCGAATACAACCTCGCGCTCGGCGATCGCCGCGCCAGCGCCGTCAAGCAATACCTGGTCTCTCTGGGAATCTCTGCCGATCGCATCAACACTGTCAGCTTCGGCAAAGAAAAGCCCTTCTGCATGCAGTCCACCGAAGAGTGCTACCAGCAGAATCGCCGTGGCCACTTCGTCAGGTCCAAGCAGTAGTCAGCCCGACCGGCGAGCCATTGCAGTCAACCGCATTTCCGAGCCGCGCGCACGAGCAAACTATTGCTCCCGCGCGGCTCTGTCGTTAAAGTTAAGTTGTGCTCGCTCCACGTTATAATGGTGTTTCCAGTCGGCCGCCATCTGTTCAGCGAGGCTGTCGGAAGCTCCTAGGAGGAATTTGCATGCGTCTACGCAACATTGCGATTTTCACAGCCTTCATTTTCGTTGCCGCGGTCGCTGGGAGCCTCGTCGGCCCGCGGCCCGCGCAAGCCGTCGCCCGCGAAATCATCGAGCTGCAGCACGACGTCACCACCCTGCTCCAGGGTCAGAAAGATCTCGCCACTCAGATGACCCAGGATCACACCGTGATGAAGACCCTCGTCGAGCAGACCGGCGACAACGTCGGCAAACTCAACGCCACCATGAGTTCGCTGCAGAAGTCCGTGCAGGACGTTCAGGCAAATTCCGGCGCCCGCCTCGACACCATGTCCACGCAGGTCCAGGGCCTCTCCGACAACCTCGAAGAAATCAAGTCACGCCTGGGCAAGCTCAACCAGCAGTTGGTCGACCTGCAAAATACCGTGCAGAGTTTGGACGCCAAAATATCGGGCAGTGCGCCGCCGCCGGCCGCATCCACCTCCAACTCCGGCTTCACGCCTTCTGCCGGTGGCGGCAGCGCTCCTCCCACCGCCACTCTATCAGGGTCAGCGCCGTCCGCCGACACGCTCTATTCCAACGGCCTGCGCGACATCACCAGCGGCAAATACGATCTCGCCCGTCAGGAATTCCAGGACTATCTCAAATTTTATGGAGACACCGACCTGGCCTCCAACGCGCAGTTCTACCTCGGTGAAATTGCCTACTCGCAGCGCAACTACGATCAAGCCGTCACCGAATACGATCGCGTCCTCACCAACTATCCAAAGAGTTTCAAACTCGCCCCGGCCCGCTTCAAAAAAGGCATGGCCCTTATCGAACTCGGTCAGAAAAACACGGGCATCCGCGAGCTTCGCGAAGTCGTCAAGCGCTACCCCGGCACAGAAGAAGAGCGCCGCGCCCGCGCAAAGCTAAAAGAACTAGGCGTAGCCACCTCAGCCGCCGCCGCGCAATAACTCGCATCAACGACCTAGCCGGGCATGGCCTCGTCCCGCGACCCTTCCAGCCCCGTCTAAATTTCGCCTGCCGATTCCCTTCCTCGCTCCCGCGCCATCCGCCAATCGTCTGCTGTTGTGTAGGTTTAGGTTTATGTAGGGGCGCGCTTCAGCGCGTCCCATGCGAGTCGTGGTAGGGGCGGGGCTCGCTACGCCCGGCGCTGCCCGCACTAAAAAACTGTTTGCGGCCGAGTAGCCTCCCGCCCCCAGCCGTGCTATCGTCCTCGTCTCAGGGGGAAAGCATGTCCGTAAACAAAGTTATCCTCGTCGGTCGCCTGGGCCGCGATCCGGAGACGCGCTTCACCGGTGGCGGTCAAGCCGTTGCCAACTTCTCCGTCGCCACCGACGAGACCTACAAAGACCGCAACGGCGAGCGCCAGAAGCGCACCGAGTGGCACAAGATCGTCGTCTGGGGTAAGCAGGCCGAGATCGCACAGCAATATCTAAAAAAAGGCTCGCTGATCTTCATCGAAGGTCGTATTCAATCCCGCGAGTGGCAGGATAAGGAAGGCCAGAAGCGCACCAGCTTCGAAATCGTCGCCAGCAATTTCCGAATGCTCGGCGGTCGCGCTGACGGTGCCGCTGCGGGCGCCGGCGCTGGAGCGTCACGCGGTGGCGGCGACGATTTTGACCATCCAGCAGCACCCGCGGAAGACACCTACGGCGGCAGCGGCGGCGGTCACGCCCCAGCCGGCCCAGAAATTTCCGACGAAGACATCCCCTTCTAGCCAATCGCCGGAACACGAAAATATAGGGGCCGATCTTTAGATCGGCCCCTGGACCCGGAACTCCCGCATAGCCTGTGATATCGCGCGCTGGCCGAAGCCTACCGCTCCGCAAGAGGCCGGTTGCGTTGTCTCTCCTCGTCCATCTTCCTCAAAAATTCCTCAAATTTCGGCTTCTGCTCCGGCGTAAGTATCGCCCGAATCTGGTTCCGACCCTTTTGCCGAGCCTGATCGATCTGCGCGTCACTCTGTTCGTGCAGCGCCTTATATTCGCCATGCAGTTGCGTCAGAATCGCTTCCAACTGCTGCCGCTGCTCCGGCGTAAGGTTTGCCGCTCGCGTAAGCTCTTCTACTTTCCTCGCCCGCCGCTCTTGGGGGCTCAACGGAGCATTTGCCGACACCGGGCGATGCGCGAACACATATCCCACTACGCCGCCCAGCGAAACTCCCAGCAGAAACACCACGGCAACCCACAGCGCCGCCCGCTGCTTGGCGGTAGCTTCGTTCATGATCCCTTCTCCGCCAGACTCAATAGCATGTCGTCATTGTTCGCGGGAGCCGCGTAGTCCGGCACCGGTTCGCCGGTAATATCAGTCGCCACGGGCTTCAACGGCGTGGAGGCGGTCCAGCCAAACAGCCAGCTGCCGGCCAGCAGAAGCGCCAATGCGGACACCCATGTCAGCCTCCTCGCCAGTTTCGGCACGACGATCCACGCATCAACCGATCGCCGCAATTCCGACTCGCGCGCCCTGATCGCCGCCATCACGCGTGGCGCGAACCAAGGCCCTACTTCCGCCTGCCTTGGCAGAGCACGTAACAGCTCCCGGCTCGCCACCAACTCCTCCACGGCTGCCGCGCAGTCTCGGCACTCGGCAGCGTGCCCGCGCAACGTTGTGGGCACAGCCTCCTCCAACGATTTCCGGAATCTGTCGCACTCGCCACTATTCCTCTTGAGAGGGTTCCACATTCATCAACCTCCGCACTTCCAGACAACGTACATCATTTCTCGATCTTCACTTCAATCGCCGCGCTTACGCGCTTCATTCACAATCCTTCGCCGCGCCCGAAACAATCGAACCTTCACCGTATTCGCATTCAATTCCAGGATCTCGGCAATCTCCTCAACGGCGAAACCCTCCACTTCCTTCAAAATCAGCATCATCCGGTCGCGCTCGTCGAGGCACTCTAGCAGTCTCTCCACCCTTTGTCGCGCCGCCAGTTTGTCGCTGATATCCGGTGCTGGTCCCGAGCGCTCCTCCGGCGCTCCGTACTGCCTCGCCTGTTCGTCGCTCAGGTCCGACTCGTACACCAGCGGTCGCACCTTCCGTTTTCGCAACAGATCCCAGCACTCGTTCACGGTGATCTTGTACAGCCAGGTACTGAACGCTGCCCTTTGATCGAATCGCTTCAGCGAAAAATACGCCTTCACGAAAACCTGCTGCGCGATATCCTCCACGTCCTCCCGCTGCCGCAGAATTCCTCCGGCCACTGCCGAAACCCGTTGCTGGTGGCGCCGGACAAGCTCTTCGAACGCTTCTCGGTCGTCCGCCTGCGCGCGCCGCACCAGTTCTCGGTCGTCGGCGCTCACGGCCCGTCCGGCCGTCACTTTTGCCGCTGCCGGAATGGCCACCGCGGAAGCCACTACTTTTGGGACGTGCTCCATGCTCGTTAGGTTACGTCGAACCCGGGTGAGGTTGCCATCCCCATTCGATATTCCTTGCGTTCCCTCTGCACCATGTGTTTCACTTGAGTACCCACAAACTTTGTACTTGCCAGCATCTTACCTAGATGCCATAATACCTCCATGATTATTGGTGACCGCCTCCGCGCACTGCGTGAGGAAAAGAAACTCTCCCAGGGCGACATCGAAAAGCGTACAGGGTTGCTTCGTTGTTATATTTCCCGCGTTGAAAATGGCCATACAGTACCGGCCATCGAAACGCTGGAAAAACTCGCGCGCGCTCTAGAATGCCCACTCTATCAACTCTTCTACGATGGTGAAGAACCGCCTCAACTGCCAAATCTCCCCAAGCGCAAATCCTCGGACGACATCGCCTGGGGCAGTAGCGGCAAAGAAGCGCGTTTTCTCAACAAGCTTCGCCGTCTGTTGAGCAAGGCCGACGAGGAAGATCGCAAGCTGATTCTCTACATGGCCCAGAAAATGGCCAATCGGTAAATTGCGGTTTTTTCGGTTGGAATTGACACTCTAGATCACGCGACGGGCCGCCCTGCCCCGCTGTGCGGCCCATTTCGTTGACTCTTCCGTTCGTCGCCGACTTCCCCGAGCGGCCGTTCCTCCGTGGTGTCCCTACTCCCATTCGATCGTGCTCGGTGGCTTCGAGCTGATGTCGTACACCACCCGCGTCACTCCGGGAACCTCGTTCACAATCCTCGTTGAGATACGTTCTAGTACCTCGCCAGGCAGCCTCACCCAATCTGCCGTCATCGCGTCATCCGACTCCACAACCCGCACCGCCACAGTCAGCCCGTAGGTGCGCCCGTCGCCCATAACCCCAACGCTGCGTACCGGTAACAAGACAGCGAAGGCCTGCCATACCTTCTCATACAACCCCGCCCGGCGTATCTCCTCCACCACCACCGCGTCGGCCTCTCGGAGGGTTACCAGATGCTCACGGGTGATCTCGCCGAGTAGCCGTACCGCTAGTCCTGGGCCTGGAAACGGGTGTTTCTGAAGTATCTCGCCCGGCAAACCAAGCTCCCTGCCGATCCGCCGCACCTCATCCTTGAACAAGTCCCGAAGAGGCTCAATCAGCCCAAACGGCATGTTCTCTGGCAGTCCCCCGACGTTATGATGCGATTTGATCGTCGCCGAGGGCCCCTTAACCGACACCGATTCAATCACGTCCGGATAGAGCGTCCCCTGCACCAGGTATTCGATTTCACCATGCGCTTCACCATGCTGCAGTGCCAACGCCTGCTCCGCAAATACGGAAATAAACTCATTTCCGATGATTTTGCGCTTCCGCTCCGGGTCCGTAATCCCCTCAAGCTCCTTCAGAAACCGATCTGTAGCATCGACGCCAACCACCACTAAACCCAGCCGTTTGCGCAACATCTCCAGCGTCTCTTCGAACTCATTCTTCCGCAGCAGACCAGTATTCACAAAAATGTTCGTCAGCCGGTCCCCAATCGCCCGATGCACCAACACCGCCGCAACGGTGGAGTCCACCCCTCCGCTCAGCGCACAAATCACTCGCCCGGTCCCCGCCTTCTTCCGAATCGCCTCGGTTGTCTCTTCAATAAACGCCGCCCCGCTCCACTTCGGCTCCGCCTTGCACACTCGAAACAGGAAATTCCTCAGTATCTCCGTCCCCTGGTCCGTGTGCTTCACCTCGGGATGAAACTCCACCGTATAAATCTTCCGGACCGGATCTTCCGTAGCAGCCACCGCATTGTCCGTGTGACCCGTCGCATGGAATCCCGGCGGCAGCTCGACGACATGATCCCCATGGCTGTTCCAAATCCGAACACTCTTCGGTATTCCCGCAAACAACTGCGACTCCCCGTGCCCATGCGCCTTGCCGTTCGCAACGATGAGCAGAGCGCTCCCATACTCTCGCCGTCCAGCCTTTTCGACCTTTCCCCCCAGGGTCCGCGTGATCCAGTGCATCCCATAGCAAATCCCCAGCACCGGCACCCCCATGGCCAGCACCGCATGATCGCAAGTAGGCGCCCCAGCGTCATAAGCCGAGCTAGGCCCACCCGACAAAATCAATCCCGAAGGCTCATACTTGCGAATGTCTGCGATGGAAGACGTACAGGGCAAAACCGCGGAAAACACCTGCTGCTCCCGCACCCGCCGAGCAATCAGCTGCGTATACTGCCCCCCAAAATCCAACACCACCACGCCACCACGCTCCGAATTAGGCTTCCTCTGCTCTTCCTGCATCTTGACCACGCTAGTCATCGCCGCTCCCGCCCTCGCGTTTTCAAAACACGCCACCAAGAAACCCGCCTGAACGTCTGCAAGTTCTCCGCGAATCTCCGCGCCCTCTGCGTCTCCGCGTTATCTTTCACGTCGTCTCGCCGACTCTTCTCTTCTGTCGTTATCTCATTACTTCGTTACATCATTACTTCACAACAAGATTGAGCAATTTGTTCGGCACAAAAATCGTTTTAACCACTTCTTTCCCTGCCACGTGATGCGCCACGGCAGGATCCGCCAACGCCTTTGCCACCGCCCCAGCCTCACTCAACCCCGCCGCAACCACCAATTTCCCTCGCACCCGCCCATTCACCTGCACCACAATTTCCACTTCATCTTCCTTAGCCAATTCCGCATTAAACGACGGCCATGCAACGGTCCACAGCCCGCCCGTATGTCCCAGCATCTCCCACAACTCTTCCGCCAGATGCGGCGTCATCGGCGCCAGCATCAACGTCAGCAATTCCAAAACTTCCTTGCGCACCTCGGGCCGCACGCCCTCTTCCAGCGGCTCGGCGCCATGAATCTCGTTGTGCAATTCCATAATCAAAGCGATCGCCGAATTAAAGTGCCAGCGCGCATCGAAATCGTGCGTGACCCGCCGCAGCGTCTCGTGCGTCTTCCGCAGCAATCTCCGTTCTTTCTCCGATGCCGCACCCAAATCCGATGCGGCCCACGCGTCGACGCCGCGCAGCCCTGCCGCGTGCCGCTCCACCAACCGGTAAACCTTGTTCACAAATCTCCACGCACCCTCAATACTGTCCTCACTCCACTCCAAATCCTTTTCCGGCTGATTCGCAAACAACATATAAAGCCGCCCGGTATCCGCCCCATACTTCTCCGCCATGTCGATCGCGCCTACAACATTCCCCTTCGACTTCGACATCGCCACGCCGCCCTTCAACACCATCCCCTGCGTAAACAGCCGCGCTATAGGCTCGCTATGCGGAACCAACCCCAAATCTCGCATCACCTTGCACCAAAACCGCGAATACAGAAGGTGCAAAATCGCATGCGTAATCCCGCCAATATACTGGTCAATCGGAAACCAATACCCAATCTTCGCCGAATCAAACGGCGCCTGATCGTTGTGCGGATCGCAGTACCGGTAAAAATACCAGGACGAATCCACGAACGTATCCATGGTATCCGTCTCGCGCCGCGCCGGCCCACCACATTTCGGACAAGTCGTATTCACAAACCCCGGCGTAGCCGCCAAAGGCGAGCCACCCTCGCCAGTCAAAGGCACATTCGTCGGCAACACGACAGGTAGCTGCGAATCCGGCACCGCCACGATCCCGTCCGTCGCGCAATACACCACCGGAATCGGTGTCCCCCAGTATCTCTGCCGCGATATACCCCAATCCTTCAACCGGTATGTCGTCTCCCGCTGCCCAAATCCCTTCTCCATCGCGTGCGCCGACATCGCCGTAATCGCGTCGTCCACGCTCAGCCCGTTGTACACGCCCGAGTTCACGAGCCTTCCATCTTCGTGTTCGGTAAACGCCGCCCGCATCGTCTCACCAGAGAGTGGTTCGCTCTCCGCCGGCTGCACCACTACGCGCACCGGCAATCCATACTTTCTGCAAAACTCAAAATCCCGCTCGTCGTGCGCGGGCACCGCCATGATCGCGCCCGTGCCATATTCCATCAGTACAAAGTTCCCTACCCAGATCGGAACCCGCTCCCCGCTAAACGGATTCACTGCATGCCGCCCCGTAAAAAATCCAACCTTCTCCGCCGTCTCCAGATCCTCGGCCTTTACCGAAGCCAAGCGCATCTTCCCGAGCTGGTTTTCGGCCTCGGCTCGCGCAGGCGAGCCTTCCAGCAGCTTCCCCACCAGCGGATGCCCCGCCGCCAAAATGATCGCGGTAGCCCCATAGATCGTATCGATCCGCGTTGTAAAAACTTCGATCTCATCAACCCCCGCAATATCAGCAACCGCAAACCGAACCCGCGCTCCCACCGACTTCCCAATCCAATTCCGCTGCATGGTAATGACGCGATCCGGCCATTGCCCTTCCAGCAATTTCAGATCATCGATCAACTGTTCCGCGTACGCCGTCGTCTTCAGAAACCACTGCTCGATCTCGCGGACTTCCACCAATGTATCTTCATGCCGCCAGCAATATCCTTTGATCACCTGCTCATTAGCCAAAACCGTGCAACACTTCGGACACCAATTCACCCGGCTCTTCTTCCGGTAAGCCAACCCACGCTCCAGCATCCGCAAAAAGAACCACTGGTTCCACTGGTAGTACTCCGGCTCGCAAGTAGAAATCTCACGCCGCCAGTCATAACTGAACCCAAAACGCCGAAGCGTCCGCTGAAACTCCGCAATATTGTTGTTGGTCCAGGTCTGAGGGTGAGTATTATTCTTAATCGCCGCGTTTTCCGCCGGCAAACCAAACGCATCCCAACCCATGGGATGCAAAACGTTAAATCCCTGCATCCGCTTCACGCGCGCCACTACATCCCCAATGGCATAGTTGCGCATGTGCCCCATATGCATAGTCCCCGAAGGATAGGGCAACATCTCTAAAACATAATATTTAGGCCGAGAAGGATCCACCTCCGTCTCAAAGACGCGCTCCTCCGCCCACCGCCGCTGCCACTTAGCCTCAATCGCCCAAGGATCGTACTTCGCCCCTTCAACCGCCGTCCCGCCCGCACTGGTAAAGTCGGCTTGTCCTGAGCTTCGAAGGACATCCTTTCCGGCTCCACCAACGCCCACTCCCGACTCCTTCGCCAGCTCCTCAGCCACGCCCCAAAATCCCCTCTCGCCAGCCGTAAACTCTCTCGCCTTCTCCCGACTCTGTGCCCTCTGTGAACTCTGTGGTGAATCTCTTCGCTCTTGCTCCTCAGCGAATCTTTGGCACCTCAGCGTCTCTTTACGCTGAGCCTCGAAGGGTGCGTTATCTTTTCTCCCTCTTCGCCTCTCTCTTCTTCCTCCCAACCTCAGCCTTCTGTATCTCCGCCGCCTTCTTCTTCCCAGCCGCCGTCAACATCGAATACCCCTTCTCCGCCACCGGCGCCGCATCCTTCAACCCAGCCAATTCCCAAAGCGCCGCCACATTCTTCCGATCATCCCCCGGATCATCAATCGGCGTTTCCGCCAAAAACGCCCGTCCAGCCAATCCCTCAGCCCCCGAAGCCCCCAACCGCGGATGCGTCAAAATCCGCCGAAACGCCTCCACGCCAATCTTCCCTTTTCCAATATGCTCATGCCGATCCACGCGCCCACCCAACGCAATCTTGGAATCGTTAACATGAAACACGGGCACGTTTTCCAATCCCACGGACCGGTCAATTAAATCCAACGTCGACTCCAACCCGCTCTCGCTCCGGATGTCATAACCAGCCGCAAACAGGTGCGCCGTATCCAAACAAGCCCCCACATACAATCCAGCCAAAGCCTCAACAATCTCGCCCATTTCCTCCAACCGCGACCCAATCGCCGTCCCCATTCCCGCCGTGTTCTCCACCAAAATCCGCATCCCCGCAGGCGGCAACCTCCGAGTAGCCTGCTTGATCGAATCAATGGCCATAGCCACAGCCGACGAGGGCCGCGAATCCCCGTAAGACCCCGGATGCACCACGATAAAGTCCGCACCCAACGCCATCCCCCGGACCAATTCCTCGTGAAACGCTTGAATCGACCGAGTCCGCAACATAGGCTGAGGCGCCGCCAAATTAATCAGGTAATTCGCGTGAATCACCAACGGTCCTAATCCAAGCGCCTCGCGCCGCTCCCGAAATGCCTTGGCGTCCACCTCGGTAATCCGCCCAGCCGCGACCCCACCGGTCCACATTCGCGGACTAGCCGAGAAAATTTGCAAAGCATTGCACCCCAGCTTGTGCGCCGATTCCAAAGCATTCAGATGGCTTCCTGCAATGGAAGTGTGAATCCCAATGCGCAAACTACCATCCATCCAGGCAGGTGGCACCGGCTCCGGCTCAGGCTCCGGCCGGTATTCATCTTCAGGATCGAATACGCTAACGTGTGTGAGTGGCTCTTCTGGCATTCCCAATGAGATTTTCCGCCCCTTCGTAAACTAACCATTCTACCACACACGCCAAATCTCGGACCGGCGCACGCCAATTCGCCATCGATCGACCGCCGCGATAAGAATGACACGCGTGGCGAAGCCCAAAGTCGCCACCCTAGAATGATCGGAGAGAAATGACCGTAGAGCACAGTGAAGCCGATCAGCGACTCAACTTGTGATCAGCTACTCAACTGTAGAGGCACAGCACGGCTGTGCCCGCGCATCCCGCGAGCAGTGCTACGCTTTTCCTGCGGCGGCGGCGCGTTTACGCGCACGGCCGCCACGTTTCACTTTGGCGCGCGGCTCGCCTTGACCGCGCGGCTCGGGTTGAGGGCGTGGCTCGCCTGTGGGTGGCTGCGGCAGGTTTCCGCCGGCTGCGCGCGAGATCGAAATCTCTGTAAAATCAACCGCTGCCAGGAGTTCCATCCGTTTGCGCTCGCGTTCTTCCAACATCGCCAGCGCCTCGCGCACCACGTCCTCGGCCTTGCCGTACCCGCCGTGTTCCATCGCCCGACGAATAAATTGTTCTTGGTCCCGATTTAAACGAACGTCCATGTGACCAAGCCTAGGAGCCAGCAATTCCGATGTCAAGTGCCTGTTTCCAATGGCCAACCTCGTTCGATTACACGGCGAATTCACGCAGCCGAAACTTCCCCGCCCCTTCATCAGAAATTTCCGGAAACATAAAATGGGCTGCTTCGTATCTATCCTCAGACTTAATTGGCAAGACGCAGCACTCAGCAATCGGACCGCGCGAGGAGGATTCATGCAAACCCTCTGGCAAGATATCCGTTTCAGCATCCGCATGCTGCGCAAGAGCCCCGGCTTCACGCTTATCGCCATCCTCACGCTCGCTCTCGGCATCGGCGCCAACACCGCGATCTTCAGCCTGGCCAACGTTTTCCTCTTCCGCCCGCTCCCCGTAAAAGACGCGGACCGCCTCGCCGTAATCGGCGTCCAAAGCAGCGCCAAGTCCGACCCCGAGCGCGTCTCCTACCTCGACTTCCTGGACTACAAGCAGCAATCCACCGTCTTCACCGACATGACCGCCTACAACCTCGACCTCATCGGTCTCGGCACCGGCGGCCGCGCCGACCGCGTAATCACTGCCGAAGTCCAAAGCAATTTCTTCACGATGCTGGGCATTCAGCCAGCGGTCGGCCGCCTGATCAACCCCGGCGAAGGGGATCAACCGCGTTCTGCCAGCGTAGTCGTTCTGGGCTACAGCTACTGGCAAAAACGCTTCGCAGGCGACCCCAGCGTCGTTGGCCGCAGCGTCAGTTTCGACGGCCACCCCGCCACCATCATCGGTGTCGTAGAAAAACAATTCCACGGTCCTTACGCCATCGTGGAAATGGATTTGTACGCCCCAGGCGGCATGAACGGCATCGGCACCAACAGCACCAACTTCTTCACGGACCGCGCCGACGGGGAACTCCTGGTCTTCGGCACATTGAAACCGGGTGTAACTCCGCAGCAAGCGCAGGTAGCCCTCCAAGTCATCACTCAACGCCTTTCCGAACAATATCTCCGCACCAACCAAGGCCACGTAGCCCGCGTCTTCCCCGAGCGCATCGCGCGTCCCGAGCCCAGCGCCGCCGATTTCCTCCCACTGATCGCTACGATCTTTCTGGTCCTCGTCGGCTTGGTCTTGATGCTCGCTTGTATCAATGTGGCAAATCTCCTCCTGGCGCGCTCCTCGTCCCGTCAAAAAGAAATTGCTATTCGCAGCTCCATGGGTGCCAGCCGCATCCGCCTGATCCGCCAAATGCTGACGGAAAGCATTCTCCTGGCGACAGCTGGCGGAGCCTCCGGGGCTCTCCTGGGCCGCTGGGTCTGCAGCGCGCTAGAAAATGTTCGCCCGCTCGGCGACTTCCCTCTCCGCTTCGGCTTCAACTTCGATTGGCGGGTGTTCGGCTACGTTGCGGGTATCGCCGCCGCCTCCGGCATCCTGGCCGGCCTGGCCCCGGCCCTGCGCACTTCCCGATCCAACCTGAATGAAACTTTGCGCGAAGGCGGCCGCGGCCTGATCGGCGAAGGCGGACGGCGTCATGCCCTCCGCAACACGCTGGTCATCGCTCAGGTGGCCGGCTCGATCGTAGTTCTCGTTGCCGCCGGCCTGTTTTTTCGGAGCCTCACTCGTGCCGAATCCATCGACCTGGGCTACGACCCGCACAACCTTCTCAACGTGGGCATCAATCCCGAATTACAAAATTACGATCGCCCTCGCTCCGAAGCCTTCTTCCGCGAACTGCTGCGCCGCGCCAAATCCCTTCCCGGCGTGGAGTCCGCCACCATCGCCTACTCGGTCCCTCTCGGCTACTACGGCCAAGGCGGCTCGATCTACGTCGAAGGACAAATCCTCGATCCCTCCAATCATGGTTACAACGGCGGCTACAACATCGTTGACCCGGCTTATTTCTCAACCATGCGAATCCCCATGGTCGCCGGTCGCGCCTTCACCGACGCGGACACCGAATCCTCGCAACTCGTCGCCATCGTCAACCAGTCCATGGCCAAAACCCTTTGGCCCAACCAAGATCCCATCGGTCACAAGTTCAGCTACAAAAGCGAAAAAGGCCCTTTCGTAACGGTGATCGGCATAGCCCGCAACGCCCGCGTCTCGGACCTTCTCCACGAGCCCACGAATTTCTTCTACGTTCCCCAAGCCCAGGAGTACAACGCCAGCCACGTCCTGCAGTTACGCACTACCGTGCCTCCAGAAAGCCTGATCAACGCCGTCGAATCCGAAATCCAGCAACTCGATCCCAACCTGCCGGCCTTCGACGTGATGACGATGGACCGTTCGCTGATGGGCGGTAACGGCTTCTTCATCTTCAAAATGGGCGCCGCAATGGCAGGCACTCTGGGCGCCCTTGGTCTGCTGTTGGCCGTGGTTGGCGTTTACGGCGTCGTCTCCTACAATGCCGCTCGCCGCACCCACGAGATCGGGGTGCGCATGGCGCTGGGCGCGCAGCCCGGCAACGTGTTCAGCCTGGTCCTTAGCCAAGCCGCGATGCTCGTAGGCGCAGGCATCGCCATCGGCCTCGCCGCCGCACTGGCCGTGACCAAGTTCCTATCCGGCTTCCTGGTTGGCGTAAGCTCCTACGACCCTGTTACCTTCGCGACGGTGGCCATCCTCCTTGTCGTCTCCGCTTTCATCGCCTGCTACATTCCGGCGCATCGCGCTATGCGCGTCGATCCCATGGAGGCTCTCCGTTACGAATAGTCGATGGGTTAGGTCACTATTTCTAGTTAACAATTTACCCCCACCCCTCCACCCCTTTTTTGCAAGTGCGGATTCTAAAGGATTTTAAGTGTAGTGTTTTTCGGAAGTGCGGATTCTAAAGAGTTTACGGTTGAAGTGGCGTTTGGCGGTGGGACGTCAGAGGTGCCGAGGTACGCGCCAAGCGTTCGAATTACTATTTGAGGCAACGCTAAGAATGATACCATATTGGTAATATATTATCAAGGATTAATTCGAGACAGAGCGTCGGGACGTGAACGCCAAGGTGAAGTTGGTCGATTTTGGATGGATGTTGAGGAATGAGGGGAAAAGTCAACGCCAAGACCCAGGTTCAAAAACCGAACCAGGGGAACCCTCCGCGTCAGTTCAGACTGTGAGCGAGAGGAGCTTGCTTACCCGGGCCCTCGGCGACGAAAAATTCAAGAACCGCACCCTAAAACCGAAGGGTGCGGCACCCGGCTTTGCCTTAGCGCCCTTTGTCTCGACGGAGGGACGCACGCCCGTCAACAAGACCGATCCAGCTCTCCGCCAGGTGTTCATCTCCCGAATCGGCACGGCGACCTCTACTTCCGCGGTGAGCTGTGCAGCAACGATGCCGCAGAAAGGCTAACAGAGTTTCAAGATCGCGGGAATCAGAGTGGAAGAAAGAGTGTTTTTTATCGAGAAAACTGGCGGCACATTATGACGATGTGCTTTGCCGAGCGCAGGAGTTGGGACCTGATGAAGTCAGGTTCGAGTGTCGTTTCATCATGCATGTGCAGGTCCATCATAACGATTTGAGGCTTCAGTTCAGCAGTCATCTGGAGAGTCTGCGCAAAGCTCTTGGCCTGCCCGAGAAGCTCTATTCCCCCTGCTCGTGCAGAAGACGTCCAATCATCCGGAGCATCAAATCGGAACCGTCAGCGAGCAGGACCGAGCAGCGCGTAGCTTCGGTGCCGCGTTGGGAAAGTAGCCTCATCCTGGAAGGGAAGAATGGAAGTACACAGTCCGTCTTCTGTCTGTCCAACTGGCAACACCCGATCGGCCATGGCCCCTGCAGGTCTGTACGCTTTGGGTGTGCTGGCTAAAGACAACGTATTCGCCGGGCGAACGCGCTTGTATTCCTTGGATTCTCGCCTCGGCGGTTTGCAAATCTCGAATGGCTTCGACCCATTCGGACTTCGCGGCGTTTGTCTTCTTCAGAATGTCGAAGGTGGATTCCATGGGCGGCGCCTCTTTGCGACAAATCGAGCAAGCTAACGGGGATTCTTTGTGGCTCTCGGGCGCTCCGCGCAGACGTGAGATGTGAATTCCTTGTCGCGCCGCTGTTCGTAATGAATCTTCATCTCGTCAATCGATTCGCCAACGGGCGGCCCCAAAGGATTAAACACCCATGCGCATTCGGAGCAAGCCCAGCCCTGAAAATTCTGTCTTTCGGCCCATACCAGTTTGCGACGCATCGCCTCCATGACACACCTCGAGATGGTGGGCTATGCCACTTTGAAAGGTCGGTGTGGCATTGGTCTCGACGGCACTGCGACGACAAAAGCCGTTCTTTTCACTATGCTGAGCGACGTTCTGCCTAAGTTACCGTTTCTTGAGCACACGTCAAAACCGAGGTGGGTACACACAACTTGGACGTTAGCGATACAAAAGGTTTGTTGTCTGTGGGGTATCCAACGCTCACGAGAATTGCTATCTCAACCCGAGGTCATTCTCGAACTGTTGAATCACGGCGTAACACTCACAGGCGGAGTTCTGGAGTTTTCTGCGGTTCACAACCTTCACTACACCTCGCACGTATTCTATGATCCCCTTTTTTTGCAGTACTGCCGCTGCCAAGCTCACAGTGGATCGGTCAGTACCCATCATGGTCGCAATGAAATCGTGGGTGATCGGAAGTACTCCCAAATTCACCCTATCCTGAGTCATCAGCAGCCACCGCGCGAGACGCTGCTGTATATCGTGGAGTCGATTGCACGCCGCAGTCTGTGCAACTTGCATCCCTTGAAGCCCCGAGTGCCTGCTCAAGATCATCTGCAACTGCGGAGCCGACCGCAGAATGCGTTCCAGCGCATTTCCCATCATTCGGAAGCCATCGCCGGCGATTTGGACTATTTCACGCACTGAACTTCTGCTCAAGCCAACTGCTAGTCCCGCCCCGACATAGCCTTCGTTCCCCACGACACCCACTTCCACGGTTCGACCGTCCTTGGTCACAACAACCTGAGAAACCATTCCTCGGTTCGGAAAATAGACAAAATCGATGCTTTGCGTCGGCTCATGAAGGCTAAGATGATTCGGCAGATCGACGTACGTCAAGTCAGGACGCATCAACTGGTATTCATTATCGGGCGTTGCCAACAGCACTTTGTTACTTACATGCTTCCCATCGATGTTGGTCCGTTCGTCCGCCTTTACAACTCGAAAGTTTTTTTGACCCATGGCAATCCTGAACGGCACCACAGCGCCCTGCATTCATTGAGTGAACCTTTATGGCATCTGAGATGCCACGTCAATTCAACCAAAGAGCTGTCGAACAATCTGTGCGAAACGGGACACCCATCAAAACAAAGGCAGAGGGAGTCCTTCGGTAGATCGGCTTCGAAGAAAGCGCTGCACGATCATCTTCCGCAAGACGCGGATCCCAACATCAGAACGTTGATTGAAAATGGATAGGTCGTGGCCGGGTGCGGCACCCGCCAATTTCACGTTCGAGGGCTGATCAAAGTGCAGATGGAGCTGCTCTGGGCCTGCCTTACCTACAACCTGCAGCAGTGGATTCGCCTCAGCAAAATCAGAGCAACGCCAGCGGCTACCTGAAAGAGGAAAAAAAGCAAAGAAAAAGACCGACACACCTCGTCGCAGGGGCAAATCTACATCAAGAAAATTCCCACTCGATACCCATTCCTCTTCTCGCCCTGGTTTTTTCACACCTTCGTATTGCACCCTGGGGTTTTGACTTTGCAGCTTCAGTTTTCCTTGTCTATGCGTTTGCCGGCCGGTTCGCCACTTTACGCGCCGCATGCTCTGTAGTAGCCTGCGCCGACAATATTCCCGGTCTATCCAGCGAAGGGGAACTCCATGAAGCGTTCTCTCACCTTGGCCGCACTCCTGCTGTTCTCGACGGGCTATGCAACCGCTGCCGAAGACCTCTTCGACATCAAGCCGCTTGCCGACGGGGTTTACGCCGCCATCGCCAAGCCGGCGTACAAGGTAAACTGCAACGCCGCGATCATCTTGTTCGACGACAGCGTGCTCGTTGTGGATACGCATTCCAAACCGTCGGCTGCGAGTGCGCTCATCGAGCAGATCAAAAAACTCACCGACAAGCCTGTGCGCTACGTCGTGAATACGCACTTTCACTGGGACCATTACCAGGGGAACCAGGCGTATCCCAGTTCCTGGCCCGCGGGAGTCGAAATTATTTCGTCCGAAGCCACCCGCTTGAATATCGAGCAGCGCGGAATTCCTCGCGTGAAGCACGAAATCACCACCATGCCCCAGGAAATCGAAAAGTTGAAAGAGGATTTGGCGGCCGCGACCGACCCAAAACAAAAAGACGAGCTGCGCCGCAATTTATCCCAGGCGGAAGACTACTTCGCGGAACTCAAGAGCATGCAGGTCACTTTGCCGACGCTCACCTTCGATCACAGCCTGATCCTGCATCGCAAGTCACGCACCGTGGAAATGTTCTGGCTGGGCAACGCGCACACCAATGGCGACGTCTTCGTTTATCTGCCGAAGGAAAAAATCCTGGTGACCGGCGACGCGCTGCACGGATGGACGCCGTTCATGGGCGACAGTTATCCCTACGATTGGATCACCACGCTGGATAATGCCGAGAAGCTCGACTTCGATCAGGTGCTGGGAGGCCACGGGGACGTGATGCACGGCAGGGAAAAGTTCGAACTGTGGAAGCAATACTTTCGCGATCTGCTGGCGGAAACCGGGCAAGCCTACGCGAATGGGGCCAACCTTGAGGAAGCCAAAAAACAAGTTGCCAAGGTGCTTCTCGCGAAATACGTCGCCAAATTCGATCCGGACTTCCCGAAGAACGTCACCGCGAACATCGCGAAGGCCTATCAAGTAATCGCTTTCCCAAATTAAGCGACGGACTCATTCAGCCGGTTGAGATGGACCGTGGCCTCGTGGGACAAGGCAAGCGGCAACGGGCAGCTGGCTCGCGCCTACAGTGCCGCCGATTTGCCGGTGATGCCGATGGCCTGGCCCACCCTCCTAGTTTTCCCTCATTCGTGAATACGAGAAGGTGAACTCGTTCGATCTAAGGGGCATCACCCGTGATTTACGGGACTGGGATCCTATACAGGTTCCGCTGGATCGTGCCGCGATAGAACGCATAGACGTCGGGAGACGGACCCGGCACCACGCCCCACGCATCGATCCGTCGCGCTCCAGGCAGGCGGGCCATTTCTTCCTCAGACTGAAATCCGCCTTCGGGGATTCGCGGGAGGGATTCGCCTGCTGCCAGTGGCACGAGATAAGATCCCGCAAGAAGCACAGAGCGCCCGTCCAGCGACCAAGAAGGAACACAGGTTCTGCGAGGGCCTTCCGGAAGCCTGTACCGCCCGGGTGAACGCGGTACACGAATTCCATTTGGCGAAAGAAGATATCGCCGCCCGGCCCAAATCGGGGTTGCCCGCCCTCCACATTCGGGATCTGCACGGGCGGCGAACTGTGGTCAAACGGCGCCAACCAGAGGCGGGACTTCCCTTCGCTGTCCGTCGCCCACATCACGACTTGCCGACCATCACCGGAGATGTCGTAGTCGAGCACCGGAAAGCTGCTCAGCACAGGCTCGGAACGTCCCGATTCCAGATCCGCTATCCGAAGTTCCCCTGGATTTCTCCACGCGAACTGATTCGGGAACTGTCCGACGATCAGATAGCACAGTCTCTTGCCATCCGGCGTGAACTTTGGGTTAGTCCCGTTGCCTTCCAGGGAAATCTGCCGTTCGCCATTCGCATCGTGAATCCATATCGAGGTGTTCTGCAGCGCCACAGCGGTAACGAAGGAGCGGCCGTCCGGCGCCATGGCGATGCCCTCCTCCTCGGTGGGGCCGGACGTGATTTGTTCGGGCTGGCCATCGGGAAACCGCTGCCGCCAGATGTGATTGACCGAACCAGGATTGGCGCTGAAATACATCCATCTGCCATCGTGCGACCAAGCCGCGGACGTGCATCCGCCTCCGAGAGGGCCTACTTGTCGGCCCGGCGCGCTGCCGTCCCTGGGAACTAGGCGGCAGGGCAGCCAGAAATGGTCCCGATCCATTTCTACGAGCAACACCCATTTGCCGTCGGGAGACAAGTAGGAGCGGTGTGCCATAGCTGGCTGATCCGCCGGGAGGTAAACGTCACGCGCGCCGAGCCGGCGCTCGCTGAAACGCCAGCACGACCCAGGCAACTGCGGCGATAAGTCCGGCCAGTAGGTGTATCGCGTACAGAAACTTCAGCATCCTTGGGGTGGCGTATCTGCGGAAGGAAAAATCCATCAAGCCTTCCCACATTCCGTTCGTTTCGGGCATTTTGTACCTCCTTGCGGAAAACTGTACTCATTCTTGCGAAGTGGCGGTTGGTGTGCCTTATTCCTTAAGTGAGACAGGGTCGGACTCATTCTTGGGAGACTGTTTGTCCAACAAGGCGACTAATTGGCGACCAGAGGAAGGGATGCCGACCTTGCCTTGGCGGACAATCTCTTTGGCGCTGAGGTCGCGACCATAAAGTTTCTTGTTTGCGCTGCCGTCCGAGCGAAGCGTCGAACCCTCGAGTGAGATCCCAGCGAAAAGTCCACGCGAGCGGGAATAGGTGAGGACCTCGGCCCGCATTACGGTGTCGGTATCCGCCGCGGCGACAAACTTCGAATGCCTGAGCCGATCTGCCTCAATCTGCCTCTATCCACTCCAGGAATTCCATTTGGGCGATAACCTCTGCGAGGGACTAGACGTTGACCTGGCGTTTCCTGAGTCCGTGGCAGAAGGAGAACACGCGGCAGCGGCTGTCTAAAAGAAGTCAGGAAGTCTGCTTGCACAAAACGGGGAGGGCTCAGTCCCTCCTTTTCATTTTGGAAGCACTGAGTTGACTTCTCGGATAGGTTCTTTGTAAATTGTCACCGCCCCGTGCGAAGGAGCATCCATGCCAGCCTACGCTCGACGAATCAACAAACCAGTCAAGAGAGTCCCAAAACCGAAGCTACACAAACCCCGAACTGCACCGCCGCCCCCACCGCCGTCTCCGCCGACTAGCCCCAACCTCCATTACGAGGCTGGCTGGACAGACAGTTGGAGCCATCGTCGTTGCATGCACAAACACCAGACGCTGGTTGAGGCTGCTCAGTGCGCGATGCCAAATGGGGCAGGCTGGTACGTCTTCGCAGTCGAGAATGGTGAAGGGCGTGAGTTAAACGAAAAAGAAGATAGGATCGTGAACGGCTATCGCTTCAGGAAGTCACATGCGCCGAGACGACGCAAATCGCATTGAGATCACTCCGTTCATCCCCAAGTTTTTGTACCAAATTGTACCGAGACTATCCCTTTCGTCCATTCTGTCCCGTTTGTCCCCGCTTAGAATCAATAACTTACGTGTCTTCAGTAGGCCTTATGGGTTCGACTTCCACACGCCTCCGCCACACTTTGCTGGGATGGGCGAGTGGCAGACCGACCAGCTCGATCACGTCTGCTCCGTTGTGGGTTTTTTTGATGGATTGTATGGTATTGCTAGGAAAAGAAATACAATCGCGTTCGCCGTCTTTTTAGCGCGGAATGCATCAGACTTGCATCCCAGGGGACGGACGCAAACATGCGCAGATGGATGCTGACCTGCCCACATTGCAGCCACAAATTCCCGCACAGCGCCATTGACGCGAAGATGATTGAGCAATCTTTTCGCGACCCTTTCCGAATCTTGCCGAGACCTGAGTTTTCCCCCGAGGGTGAGCAGCGGACCTGTCCAAATTGCAAAAAAGACTCGGTGTTCCGGCCCTTCCAATTATTTTACAGCGAAGAGCAAGACGGCGCGGATCAGATCTAACTCCAGCGGGCTCCTCGCTCCACACAACCGCGACCGCGCATCCGCAACTCTCAATTTCGCCTCACTCGCACGGAAGAGCGAGGGCAGACGGCGGTTTTACCGGCCTGTTCATTTCGAGTGGTGGTGGCGGTTTTTGCCATCCCGTTGACGGTGCGATCTCTCCGCACCCTGCGAACTCGTCACTCTCCGCACCCTTCGACCTTGTCAATGCCACAAGGACGTAAGTCCCATTGGGGGTCTAAAGTAAGGGCCATCAGGTAAAGACGGTATCGACCTCCTACCCGGGCCCATGTCCAATGGCAGTAGGGAAAAAGCTGCCACTGAGGAGGGGCCGCTATGCTGGCCATTGTCATTGTTGCCGCACTGAGTTTCGCGGGAGTCATTGGATACATCCTGTATCTGACTCCCGGACCCAAGGACCAAATTTAATTCAGGGATATTTAAGGATCAAATCGCTTCCTTGATGTTCTCCGTCGTATCGCCTTCTATTCTCTTGAGCCACCACCCGGAAAAACGGCAGCGAGTACGCTAAGCCGCCGAAGTGTGCGTGAATCGATTCTTTCTGCTAAATTGTTCAAGCATCACGGAGAGGTGTCCGAGCGGTTTAAGGAGCACGCTTGGAAAGCGTGTGTAGGAGAAATCCTACCGTGGGTTCGAATCCCACCCTCTCCGCCACTTCCTTTATTTTGTTGTATTTAGAACGCTTGGTGTCTATCATGGTGTCTGCTTAGCACTGGTTTCCGGCCGACTATCGGCGGAAAAGAGGCTTGCAGACATGTCCAAACGCGGCAATGGCTACGGCAGCGAAAATCGCGTCAACATCCTCAAAAAAGTCAAAGTCGTCAAAAATTGGAACCTCTACCCCGCCGTCGTCGAACCTAACGGTAAACTCCGTGACAGGGTTCGTGTGCGCGGCAAAGTCGAGCTTCATCCCGAGGGATACTACTACATCGAGTGGTGGCAGGACGGAAGAAAGCGCGAGCAGATCAAAGATCGTGCGGAGGTCGTAGACCGCGCGCGCCGAAAAGCCCTCGAACTAGAGGCGAACCGCGCGGGCATCGAGACCGTCCAGGAAAACGGGAACGGGAGAGGACTTGCGGTTGCCGAGGCCGTCGCCTCATACCTCAGGGACATGGAGCCGCCTCAGCGCGAGCCGAGAACTTACCAAGCCTATAAGCATTGCTTGGAGGTCTTCACAAATAACTGCGCAAAGAAGTTTATCCAGGATGTGAAACGCGAGGATGTGCTGGCGTTCATTCGCAAGCTCTATGAACTCGGCTGTGGCCCACGCACCGCTTACAATCGGGCAGTGATTGTTTCACAGTTGCTAAAAGCGAACGGGATCACCAAGCTACTCCACAACCGCGACTGGCCGGAATACGTTGAACCGATCCGTCCGATGTACGAGGACGAGGAAATTCAGGCGCTCTTCAAAGCGTGCGATGCAGATGAGCGCGTTCTGTATCTTTCTTACCTATTGACGGGTCTGCGCGATAAGGAGGTCCGCCATCTAAGTTGGCGGGATATAGACTTTCGGACGCACGTGGTCCGCGTAACCAGAAAACCGCTCTACGGATTCAAACCCAAGAACAAAGAGGAGCGCGAAGTGCCGGTGCCAGATTCGTTGATTGCTGGGCTTAAGAAATACAAAGCGTCAAAGAAGCCAACCCCGGACGGCTTGGTCTTTCCGAACGAGTCTGGCCGGCCGGACAAACGGCACGAATTCAAACTGAAGCGCATTGCCTTTCACGCAAAACTGAATTGTGGGCAATGCGTGTCGAAGCACGGCAACAAATGTTCCGAGGGTCCTTACTGCTCGAATTTCTTCCTCCACAAATTCCGGCACACATTTGCGACGCGGAATCTGCAGGATCACGTCTGTGACATCAAGACGCTGCAGAATTGGATGGGCCACAAAGACCTGGCTTCCACAATGATTTACTTGAAGGCGGTTCGGAACAAAGACGTGATGGCACGTGTCAACTCCAGCGAATTGGCGGCTCTGGCGGTGTGAAGGTTACTTACTGTCGGGAACATCGAGATAGCCCTGCATCTCTGCCTTGCGTTTCATAAGCTTCTAGTGTCGTTCCTCTGTTTTCCCCGTGTGCGTGCAGCCGACAAGGAGTACGACGGAGAGGAGTGCAAACTGTTTCATGTTTCCTCCAGTCGTATTCTACTGGACAACGATCGCTTAGCTTGAGTTGCATCATCGTGGTCTGTACCGCAGAGTACCTAGATAGGGAGTTCCCATGGTCCAACTTACGCCGGACAAGTATCGGCTCTTCGTAGCAATCCAGTATTTGAATGCCAGCGCCGCTCTGTATGACGGACTCAAGCGCCAACAGGGGACGAACAACTTCCATTTCGTAGTAACGATGCGCAGCTTCATTGAGTACACGCGACGAGGTATATGGTTCCTCGCTTGGGCGAACAACGAGAAAGTGGAAGCGGTTAAGAAGCTCACGTTTGATAAACCCGGCAGTCCTGGTCTGGGAAAGATGGACGCAATGATTCATGAGGCGCTTGGACTTGGCAGGGTCTCTCCGCTCATGGGTCCGGTGAAGGATATAAACAATGAGCCATTCCTCAACTGCCTACACGCATTAACGCATGGCAATCCAATCTCGGTGCGTATGCTCGGGTTTGGCTTGGACAAGATGTTTAAGACGGACATGTTGCTCATCCGCGCCGAAACCGACCTGAATCTATTCCGCATCCTGCTCTATCGTCGTATGCTCGGCGAAGAACTCCAAGACATTTGGAAGATGCTCGGGACAATACACAATCAGCCCGAAACGATGAGAACGAATGTGAAGATCGCAGCGCATTTGGTTAAGAAGGCTGGATTGACCCTGCCGTAGCTATTTCAGGGCGATAGAGCAGTTATCGGCGGTATTGCAGTCAAACATGATCGGTTCAGCGAAACAATTGAAGCTGCTATCGAGACGAATTCTGGAGACTGGCAGAAACAATGGATAGAGATTCTTTGTTTCAGGAACTTCGTGACGATGGCATCTACGCGGGGCCGTGCACGGTTACTCTCGAAAATCCGACGGGCAGTATCACAGGCCACGCATCGGTTCGCGTTTCTACTGAGTCTCGTACCGAAGCCGAGATCTCGATCAATGAATTCCAGGCACCGCCTGAGTACAAGAATAATCTCGTGGCTTTTCTCAATGCCTCGCTCCCCAGACGCGAAGGCGAGCGGGTGGTCGTTCCCATCCCAGCCACCGTCAATGATAGGCGAATCAGTTCTCTGACCGTCGAAACAGAATCAGGAACTTTCACTGCCACATCCGGCATACTTACCAACCCCGTCTTCTGGGGCTTCAGTAGTAACGAAACGGTTTCTCTTGTCCTGAACGATCTCGTGCTCTCCCGTCGCACCGATGCAATCGCAAAGTATTGGCTCATGCCTTTACAGGGACCTTTCGCGGAGTATCATCGCCCACGGGCCGCGCCGCCGCATTTGTTGGCTCTGGATGGGGAAAGTTATATCCCGTTGTCTGCTGACGGTCGCGCTTATGGTTTACAGATATTTGGCAAGGGGAAATCTCCCAAGCAGGTTCTTGCTACTTACGACGCAATTGTTTTCGGCGAGCTTTGCGGGTCGGCGGATACTCTGGAAGGAATTTGGGCTGCGCTGCCCAGCGGCCTGCAGAATGCTCTGAGCTTTTCGATTGGAGCGGACGTGACGGCACCATGGATCGAGGTGCGCGGAGAAGATGGGCAACTGATACGGAGGTTCTTCCATCGCGTTGGCCGCCGCTTAACCGAAGATGGCTTTGGAGCGTTTTCGCCGGTTAATGAGTGCAGGCCGGATTCGGGAATCGCGCCGTTCTTGCAGGCATTCTTCTCCACTTCAACAGATAAGCGAGACAGTCTTATTGTGCCCCTCAACCTGATCCGTTCAGGCGCACCCGGCTCGTTCAACATCGACGATTCCATCACTGACTTGATTAAGGCCCTCGACAACCTCTGCAAGGCGCACGGACTCACAAGCCAGGATTTGTTCAATCGACTGGAGAAAGATAATCAACAGCGCGTAATCGCCGTCCTCGACGAAGCTAGAGGGAACCTGGTGACGATCCGGTCGGACAATGCTTCCAATGGCCGCCAAGAACAAGCGGATGTTCTCAATATCATTGTAAGCAAAGTGGCAAGTGCCACCACAGGTTCACGAGATTTTGGGATTGCGGTCAAAGACCTGTTGAAAAGTCTCCAGCTTCACGATGCAGAAGCCCTGGACCATTACTATCAGGGCTTGGGACAGCAGGGCGTCTCTTGGGCGGGCGTACTTTCTGCCGTGCGAGGAGAGGTGATCCATAACGGTTTCCTAAGAATAAAAGACCGTCTTGCCCTTCGGAGTTGGTTTGACTTTGCGCGCCATCTGCACGACCTCTGCAAGCGGATCATCCTGCGCGAAGTCAACTATCGTGGGTTCTATCAAGCTTCGACTAATCCGTGGGCGGGCGAGTATTCGGTGGATCGAGTGACGCCGACGATGGGCGCGAAGGACTTGGGATTTTCCGAGGTTCCAAGACATATTTGAAAAAATGGCAATGCGAGGTTCGTTGGGCGCGTAGGTTGACTTCAGGAATGCATCCGTACGACGCATAGCAATTGTTATAGCACTTGTTGCTAGTCTTATGCCGGGGAGCGTATACTCCAGGGATGCTGGATTCTGGTCGGCTAACCGCAAATCGAAGGAGGCTCGGCCTCACCCAAGAGCAGATGGCTCGGCTCCTGGGCGTATCGTTCGTCAGCGTCAACCGCTGGGAAGGCGGTCACTCAAGTCCCACAGGGCCAACTCTTGACCTTTACCTTGCGATTGACGCAGCGATTCGGGCTGGCCACGCTCCAGACACAATCCGGCAAGCGGCTAACAGTGAGCGTGGTGCGTTCCTGTACGCTTTGTTTCGGATGGCCTATGCACGCCCCAGGGGGAGGTCTCGATGAGTTACCAGGTTGTGAATCTTCAGCCTCTGCATTCAGGAGGAAACGGAGATCTGTTCGTCGGCCAGCGGAGTGATAGTGGCGGGCACGCCGTGGTTAAATACCTCCGTGAATTTCGTAGCGTTCATGCTAGGAAAGCCTTTGCGCGCGAAGTAGGCGTCTTGGCCCGGAAGCTGCGCGGGTTCGTACCCCTGCTGGGTTCAGATACCGACGCAGAGCGTCCCTACTACGTGATGCCGTACCTGAATGGCGGGGCACTGACGCAATACGCCGGAAGACTAACCGACAATCAACTGCAAAACATCGCCGCAGAGTTGGCTCGCACGCTCGCGAACCTCCACGCGGTGTATGAGGCGCATGGTGACGTCAAGCCGGACAACATCCTCGTGACTCACGACGGCCAACTTCAGGTCGCCGATCCCCTGGGAAATGGGAGTGTCTTCACGATGCTGTTTTCAGAAAATCGTGGTGGCACGCCGGGATATTGCGCGCCAGAAATACGCGCTGGAGGATCGATTTCGCGCGCTGCAGACGTATTCTCATACGGCGCTACGATGTATCACCTACAAACTGGGCGTAGACCGCAGGAGGGGCACCGGCTATATCTAAGCCCGCAGGACCATGCGCGGGCTCCGAAGATCTGCGAGATAACTACGGCCTGCTGCCAGCCCGAACCCCAATCACGACCAACCATGCAGGAAGTGCTTCGCATCCTTGGGGGAGTGCGGTGGGCAGATATTCAAACAGAACGAAAACAACGCCAGGAGCTTGCGACCGCAGCATGCCTTATAGGGGGCCTCGTGTTCCTGGGCGCCGCGTTGAGCGCGTGACGGGTGACTTGAGTCGGATCAACCTCGACTTCGAACCCAATCACGCTCCCGTGCGACCGAGCCCAGATCAGACCGGCTTCGCGACGCCCTATTTGCCGACTGATTGTTGCACCATCGAAGCCTACGTTGCTAACTTGTTACGAAGGGGAGCAACGTGGCTAACGAATTTGAGGAGATCGGTCACTCTGGGGGCAAGATCGCGTTCCGCATAGTGACCGACCAACAGGGCCGGCGCGGATTCCAGGTAACAATTAGTGGGAATCGACCAGTGCCGGCCGAGTGGATTGCAGTGTACGCTTTGCCCCAGTGTGCCCGTTGAGTCGATCCGACTGGGCGGCATCGGGCAGCCTTGGAACCCGTCGCCATTCCCAGGTTGCTTTCCAGTATTCATCGCCTCCGACAGCCAGGGCAAGTTTGGCCACAATTGTCCGAACTGCGGCGAATACTGGCGCAGTGGCCCCTGGCCTAACATCTGCCCTTATTGCGCAATCAAAGCTGCCGGTTTTCAATTCCTCTCGGAAGCCCAACAGCGCTATGTGCGCCAATACTGTGGAGTCCTGAGCCAGGCGCTCGATTCCAAGCAGGACGGCGAAGTCGTGATCGACATGGACGCCGTGGCCGATGCCGTGGGCAAGGAAGGCGAAAAGCCAGCCTTTTATGTCTCCGAGCAAAGCCAGCAGCGCAAATTCACCTGCAGGACCTGCCAGGAATTTAACGATATTTTGGGGCGCTTCGGCTACTGTTCCCTCTGTGGAACGCGTAATGATCTAGCGGATTTTGAAGAACAGACTGTTCCAACTATTCGCAGCCGCCTGAATTCCGGTAACGCACCAGAAGATTGTGTCAGGGATGCGGTGGCATCATTCGATTCCTTTATGGCGCAAGTCGCGAAGCAGCTCGCGAAGATGGTCCCGTTGACAGAACGCCGAAGGTATCGGCTATTGACGCAGTCATTTCACAATCTTGCTGAGATACGCGCTACCTTCAAGAACTGGTTTGACAGCGACGTGTGCGCGGGCATGAAGGAAGACGAATGCCGTGTCGTAGAACTGATGTTCCATCGTCGGCACGTGTACGAACACAATGGTGGCGAGGTGGACCAAAAGTATCTTGATAACAGCGGAGACACCACCGTGCGATTGAAGCAGCACATACATGAGACCCAGCAAGGCGCGCACGACCTGTTGGGCTCACTGGTAAAGATGGCCCGGAACGTACACGGCACATTCCACGAACTGTTCCCGCCGATCCCCGAGCCGATTAAGGCATTTGAAGAGGAGAAAGTGCGGATCGCCAAGTACCACAAGGGCGGAGACTGAGGTTCTTCCGTTCCTGCATCGCATTTTTATTGTTTCGCTGATCGTCGGGTGGTACAGCACGTGGTGTGCGGCCGATCACACCTGCCAGTTGGATGGAATGCGTTTCGGAAAGAGAGTTCAAGGACGTGACAGATAAGGCTCTGAACTCTGCCCGGGAGCATCACGTTTGAATGCTCAAGGTTGCGCAATCGTAGGGTGAACTTAGACAACTGCTTCAAGCCACCGGTGCCCAAGCTGAAGGAACTGTCGCGTAAGGGCCTCGTCTACCTTGGTGGGATGATTTGCCAACCCAGCCCTTGCATCACATGAACGATGGCGCCAGCCTGTCCTTCGAAGATCCACCTCACGTTTTCAAAATAGCAGGCGGAAGTTTCTGCGGGACCTCCTGAGTAGATTATGTCGCAGTTTTTGAATACGCAGTTTTCGAAACGGATGTTGTCGAGCGTCACCCTCGTCCCAGCGAATGTCTGCCCACGGGTTACTGGCAGATGAAATGTCTTTGGTTGCTCCACCTTGTTCCTCGGTGAGGCATATTAGCACCCAGTGGACCTCTTAGGTGCCAGGCGCAGAAGAGCAGGCGTTCGCTTCCGCTAGCTTTCTGGCTTATCGCGACTGGGGTCTCTAATTCCTCTTGGGGGTATACTGCAGTGTCTGATAGTCCTATTTACTAGGACTTCGTGCGTGTGTAATATACCCACATGAGTGAACTTCAGCAAATCCCACGAGGCCGTGCGCAACTGAGCCAGGTTCTGCAAGGGGCGGGAGAACTCATTTCAGTTGAGGATGTTACGTCCGCGCTCCAGATTGATAGGCGGAAAGCAACCAGGCTACTAGCACGATGGGGCAAACAGGGGTGGATAAGACGATTACGACGAGGGCTATACGCCCCGGTGCCTATGGCATCCCTCGGCCAAAACCAAGTACTCGACGATCCCTGGCTGATCGTGCCTTCACTGTTCGGGCCCGCGTATATCGGTGGCTGGACGGCAGCCGAACACTGGGGGCTTACCGAGCAAATCTTCCGAAGTGTTTGCGTGCTAACGACTCGTCCGGTTCGGGGAAAGGAGAAAAACTTTCAGGGCGTAGATTTCTCCGTCAAACAGATTTCCCGAAAAGCCATGTTCGGCACAAAAACACTTTGGCGCGGCAAGGTAAAGATCGAAGTATCGAATCCTTCCAAAACCATCATCGATATGCTTGACGATCCCACCATCGGCGGCGGGATTCGCCATGTGAGCGATTGTCTCGATAAATACCTGAACGAGAAGAACGGCACGCCGGAAGAGCTGATGAGCGCTGCCGAACGCCTGGGCAACGGCGCTGTTTTCAAGCGTCTTGGATTCCTGGCAGATCGTCGAGGTGGGCCAGAAAAACTAATCACGGGCTGTGGCAAGCGGCTTACGACAGGAAACGCGAAGCTTGATCCGGCTGTGCCAAGCCGAAGGCTGGTCAAACGTTGGCGGCTGTGGATACCGCTTAGCTGGATGGAGAAAAAAGCGTCGTGATAGATCGTGCAGAAATCCTGCGGCTGGCCAATGAGTTCGGTCTTGAAGCGCGTATCGTCGAGAAGGACTACCTTCTTGGTTGGGTGCTCGCGGGGATCTACCGCGATCCGCTGTTAGCTGGTACGTGGATTTTTAAGGGCGGCACCTGTCTGAAGAAATGTTTTTTTGAGACGTACCGCTTCTCCGAGGATCTGGATTTTACTGTCACTGATTCAACACAATTGGACGCAGCTTTCCTGGAAGCACGGTTCCTGGAACTTAGTAATTGGCTCTACGAAACTGCGGGTATCGAGCTTCCCACCGACCAGCGCCGGTTCGAAATCTATGACAACAAGCGTGGCGGCAGATGCTGCGAGGGCCGGCTCGGCTATCGCGGTCCGATAGCGCCGCGGGGCGGAAATTTGCCTCGCTTAAAACTTGATCTGACCGTAGATGAAATCCTAGTCTTGCCCACCGTCATGCGACCGGTATCACACGTCTATTCTGACGCACCGGTAGAGGGCATAACGGCGCGTTGTTACGCATTCGAGGAGGTGTTTGGAGAAAAAATTCGTGCCCTTGGAGAGCGGTCGAGGCCACGTGATCTCTACGATGTAATCAACCTGTTTCGTAACGGAGAGTTTCGGGCTGCAGCTGCTGTTATTCGCGACGTAGTGCGACAGAAATGCAATTTCAAGAACGTTGGCTTCCCAAGATTCGAGGCGCTGGCTGTTTTTCGCGAGGAACTGGTTGCGGAATGGGGAAACATGTTGGGACATCAGTTACCCGCCTTGCCTCCAGTGGAGTCTTTTTGGGATGCTCTTCCGGAGTTCTTTGGCTGGCTCGCTGGTACCCACGCCCCCGCGACTGTTGCTGCATATCCATTGGCGGCTGGCGAACAGGTCTTACGGATGCCCGCAGGCGCGTTCCGGCTGCCAGGCCGGAGCACGCCATTTATTGAAGTAATCAGATTTGCGGCGGCGAGCCACCTCTGCGTCGATCTTGACTACATTGACGAGCATGGCAGGGTGGGTAGCCGAACAATCGAGCCCTATTCACTTCGCCGAACCGAAGAGGGCAATGTTGTCTTGCACGCGGTGCGATCAGAGAACCAACAGCATCGTTCGTATCGGGTCGATCGCATTCGTGGGGCGCGTATCACACAGCGGACATTCACTCCCAGTTATGTGGTTGAACTGACGCCAAGCGGTCCGTTGGCAGTGGCACCGGCAACAAGTCGCGCGTCTATTGGGCGAACATTAGGACGGCAAACGCGGCAGCCCCACGTATCAGGTGGGCCGGTGTACGTGTTTCGATGCCCCGTATGCAACAAGCGCTTCGAGCGAAAGAGCTATGACGCAGCGCTTCGGCCTCACAAGAATCGCTCTGGAGGGAACTGCTACGGCCGGTATGGTCAGTATGAGGAAACAAAGTACTAAAGGTGCGTTACCGTGAGGGACGATTTTAGCCAGGGAACAATAGAGATGCTCGCAAAGCGGGCCGGATATCTCTGTTCGAATCCTAAGTGCGGGCAGCCAACTGTGGGCGCTGCGCCCAGCCAAGATAAATTCATAAATGTCGGCGTCGCGGCCCACATCACAGCAGCAGCTCCAGGTGGTCCTCGTTACGACCCTCTCCTCACACGCGAGCAGCGACAACATCAATCGAACGGCATTTGGCTCTGCCAAACGCATGCGAAGATGGTTGATTCAGATCCTAAGCACTTCACTGTCGAGATGTTGCGAGAATGGAAACAGAAAGTAGAGAATAAGTCTTTCCGCGCTATCGTTTCGCTTGAGCCGGGCCGAAATCAGGAGTTTGCAAACGAGATTTCCGAAACAGCAGATGACGGACTGATCCAGCGGTTAAACTTGCCGCCGCAGGATGATCTGCTTTCGGTCACTCAACGCTTGGTTGGTGCAGCACGGGTTGATCTCGATGCTTTCAAGCGTACACCTGGGTGGCCTCTTCATGCGATCGCGCTCAACCTCAGAATAAATGATGGCAAGAGCATACGATCATTCGATATCACCGCTTTAGCCACAGCGATCGGCACGTTCAACGAGATTGTAGTCGTCGCACCTCCCGGAACCGGAAAGACAACCACCTTGTTGCAGATGGCTGAAGCCATACTCTCACGTGGCGACCTAATTGCTGTATTCGTACCGCTGGGGGAATGGTCAGCGCAGTCGGATTCCTTATTTCAATCCATCGTGCGGCGTCACTCGTTTGTTGGGACACGAGAGGAGCATCTAAAGCTACTCGCGCATAGTGGCCGACTGGTTCTCGTTATGGACGGATGGAACGAGCTTGACGCATCGTCAAGGAAGCGGGCCAGCACTGAAATTAAAGGGTTGCAGCGAGAATTCCCTGGTTTAAGCGTCATAGTCAGCACACGGCGTCAGGCACTAGACGTGCCGATTTCCGGGCCGATTGTTGAGATCGACACACTCACTGAGGACCAGCAGTTGGAGATCGCCCGCGCACTGCGAAGCGCGCAGGGCGAAGCCATTCTCGATCATGCGTGGCGAACATCTGGTATCCGGGAACTTGTGGCGATCCCATTGTACCTGGCAACACTTCTTGCTCACACCCCAGGCGCGACGCTTCCGACAACGAAAGAAGAGGTTCTTCGCCTGTTTGTGAAGGAGCACGAACGGGTTTCCGACAAGGCCGAGACGTTGCGTGAAACCCTTTTCGGATTCCATACCGAAGCACTCCGGGCGCTGGCGATCGAGGCTACGCGCTCCGGTAGTACCGCGCTTTCGGACAATAAGGCGCGTGCCGTGGTCAAGTCGGTTGAGGATCAGCTCGTGACCGATGGTCAGATAACGAGCGCGCCACAACCAACGATGGTCATAGATATATTGGTCAGTCATCATTTACTTGTTCGAGCAGAAGGTGCATCAGGAGGGCTGTCGTTCCAGCATCAGCAGTTTCAGGAATGGTACGCTTCCTTAGAAGTAGAGACGCTCATGCGTGCTTCGGCAGCAAATGACGGGGACGGTCGACGGAACCTCAGAGTGAATGTTCTCAATAGCTATGCTTGGGAAGAGCCGATTCTCTTCGCCTGCGAGCGCATGTCACGCGGAGATGAAAGTGGTGTCCAGGCTGTGGCGACGTCAATCCTTGAAGCGATTGGGATTGATCCGATACTCGCCGCAGAAATGATCTATCGTTCGACGCCTGCCGTTTGGGATCGAATCAAGGATAAGATCGAAGATTTTGTCAGGCGTTGGCATACAAGCGAGAAGGTAGATCGTGCCGTGCGTTTTATGATCACGACCGGGCGCAGTGAGTTTGCCTCACAGATTTGGCCTCTAATCTCGTCCTTAGATAGCAATGTATACCTGAGCGTGTTTCGTGCGGCCCGCCGTTTTCGGCCCTCAGTGCTCGGAACTGACATCCAGGCACGCATCACGCAGTTCCCAGAAGAACAGCGGGAACATATTATCTCTGAAATTGCGATGGAAAGTGGTATCGATGGCATTGAATTGGCTATGAAGCTCGGCCAAGCGGATGTCAGCGCGATGGTGCAGGCGTCCGTGATCGAAGCACTTCAGTTTCGCCGTGCAGACCGATTTGTGCTGGATATCCTTCGCTCGGCTCCCGATGAAGTGTGGGGTCTGCTCGCACGCAAGGGCTACGCCGAGGAAATTAGAGATCCTGACGCAGTGGCGCGCTTTCGGCTGGAGCAGAACAAGATGATCGAAGCTGCGACTGATCCTTTGGGCAAACTGCGTGAACTGCTAAATGCCGCCCGTGGTGGGTTGTCTTTGGGCCATGAAGTCGGTAGCACGATAGAGAACGCCGATTTTCCGGTGAGAGATCAACAGGCAGGTTGGATCATTGCCGAGGCGCACAAGCTTTACCCCAACGATGTAGCAACTGCTCTGGTCCATCGTCTGGAAGCTGGCCTGGAAATCCCTTGCCGCTCCGAGGACATTCTGCGGGCTGCAAATATCGTAATTGACGAAGGCCCACTCGTTGACATCGTGATACAGGCGGAGACCCCACAAAATGTGGCGATCGCTGCAAGTAGCATTGTTGGACCAGAAACCGTAGGAAAGCTAATCGACCTGCTGGTCCCACTCAACTCAGTGCTCAAAGTGCCTGAGCCACCTGCGAGTGAGGCGACGCGCAAACAGTACCATCAACTAATAGATCGCGTCTCCGGGACAGGCGCGACTTCTTTTGTTAAGGCGGTACTAAGTCAAGCAGGGACGGTTAAAACAGATGAAATTGCACTGCTCGCGGACCTCATTAGTCGTCACGGGAAGAGGGACGAGCAGTCACAACTGCGCGTTTCGAGCCCGCTGTACGAAGAGTTGGTCGCCACTGTGGGCCGGTGGGCAGAAATCCTCTTGATCTCCGACTCGTCCAGCCGTTCGCAGCTCGCAGATATTGCGCGGGTGATTGAGCGATTAGCTGCGCCTGAACTGTTGCCCGTTCTTCAGAGAATGCTTACAGAGGATTTGGCACGTTGGCGGCGCACGCGTGAGGAATTCTTGGCCGCGCTCAACAAGGGCGTCCGGATTAACTCTGATGCTCAGCATTCCTGGACGCTACAGTACAGACGCGCTTTCGCCGCAATCGGTAACGATGCAGTGGTGGAGATGATGAAGGCTTACTTGCCAGACTTCGGTTTCTATGGTTTTAGTATCGATGCGGCCCACGTCCTCAAGGAAATCTGGGAGAGACGGACGAAGCCTCCGAAAGAGAGAGGGTTGGTGTTTGGGCCGGACTTCTCGGTTGTGAAGACGCGACGAATGGAGCGCCAAAGCCAAGCCGGTGGCCGTAATTCCTCACCATTCGCTGATGCGATTTTAGGAGTCGTCAGTGACCTTACAAAACCGGGTTCCAGCGACGACGCTCATAAGAGTGCCTTGGAACTGGCGAACATTGCCCTGAGTATGCCCTACGGTGAAAAGCGAACGACAATCGACACTTTATTACAGTTGCGGCAGCCACTTCGCACAAAACAAATGCTTCTAACTACCCTCGTCCTTGCCGGCGAAGTGGTTCAATCAGACACCGTTCTTGACAACATCAAATCATTTCTAGAGGAGTCGAAAACAAAGCAGCGGCTCTCGAATGATGAACGTTGGTCGGAATTGGAAGGCTGGTTCATGCTTATCCCGTTTACCGATCGGCCGTATGCCACGCTTGAGGCCCTCGAATTGCTTGCGCCAAATCAGCCACAACCTTGGCGTTTACGTCGCCTGTTATCCGCATTGGGCTACTCGCCCTCTGCAGAGGCCGAAGAGCTCCTGAAAGTACTGCCTCGAAAAGATGCAGGATTTCTTACGGAGCATGATTGGCTGACTGCTTTGGAGAAGCGCGGCACTGCAGTGGCGGCACGCACACTTTTCGGATTTATCTGCGAGGGTGCGTTTGCTGGCAAACCGGGAGGAGTGGATGCATGGACTCTTTCTCGTAAGCTGGCGGCGGGCATTAGAGTGGATGCTGGTTTCCGCGCAGAGGTTTATCAACGGTACGAGCGCGAGCCTTCTGGAGCGGGCACTGATATCATCGAGCATGCTATCTCGGAAGCTGCCGACGCTGACGGCGTGTTAGTTCTTGTTCGCAATCATGCCCTACAAGGTAAGCCGTTTTCCGGCGTGCTGAATTCCGCCATTCGGCATGTTGCTGTAGGCGAGCGTCCATCTACGGATTGGACAGGTGCAATCGAGGTTTTTAGGGTTGGAGTTGCTCAACTGCGAAAGCAGCTTTTCAGGATGATTAAGGGCGACACGGCCGAAACGAGCTTAGTAACGGCATGCCTCATTGCCATCGATGAGCTCCGCGACGAGTATGGCCCAGCCGAGTCCGAGCCACGTCACCCTGATATTGATTCTGGCTGCCCGTGGCCCGAGACGACGGGCTAGCTCAGCCGTTATTTGCCAATCCAAGATGACAGCTTAGATTCGGCTTTGATTTTGAAAGGGTGCTGTTGTTCGCGCTTGAGCCAGGTGGCGGTGAAGTGTTTGAGCTTCAACGAACGGACAAGCTCTGTTGACGCATCTTGACCGCGTCTTCCCATTTTCCGCTTTGACAGTAAGTCTGGCGAAAGTCATATTGGTCAGACTGCGGCTCGTATCCACGAATCTGAAGAACTTCGGAAACAAAGCGAATTCCTGGCCGGCGCTCGATCTGGACAATGATGTTGAGCGAGTCTGCGATATTCGTCTTGATGGCCCGATATGGCATCTCGACGCCGCTCTGCAACACACAAGTTACCTATCGAGTAAAAATGCTTTTTCTTGAACGTCTACCTGAAGTGATGTCTAATCTGGTCGCGAGCCCAAGGGGACAACGGGGATGGGTATAGCTACGAAGTCAACGCTGGACCGAATCAATTGGCCAGCCGTGAATCGCGCCACGCGGCGTCAGGTGCGCAACCGAGAGGTATATTGCCCGCCGATCTCGCTCTTTCGATGGTGGGCGCGCCGCCCGCATGCGCTAACCCGTGCTCTTCTAGACGCGAGCAAGATTGAGCCCGAGGATTTGGTCTCCGACCCCTTCAGCGGGGGAGGCACGGTCACGCTCGAGGCTGCGGCAAAAGGCCATCGAGTTTATGCGCAGGACCTAAATCCGTGGGCTGTATGGGGGCTTAGGACTGCGTTGGACGGGGTTTCGCCGACCTTGTTGCAAACGGGCATTGACTCCTTTTGGCAAAAACTCCGGAGGTCTACTTCGAGATACTATGCGACTAACTGCCCAGCCCATGGCAGCGGCGAGATCCTGCACACATTTTGGGTCCGCGAATGCAAATGCGAGCATTGCGCACACAAACTGTATCTCTATCCATACTCATTAATTACGCTAGCGGGTCGAAAAAGAAGGGAAAAGATCGCCTTCTATGGCTGCTCAGCCTGTGGGCGCATTACCCAAAGGGAAACGACCGGCGGCGTCCCCTGCGAACATTGTGGGCGGGGACTTGCCCGTGTGCGGGAGCCCCTGCTCGTTCAGAAACGTGTGCGCTGCCCCCACTGCGCTGAGGAGGTTTCGTATCGAGAGGCTTGGTCCCGAAAGCCAAAATGGAAACCAGTCCTCGTCCAGCGCTTGTGCTCTTACCTGGGAAAACAGGTTGTTCACTTTGACGAACCAACATCGCGAGAACTCGCAATGGCTTTCACGCGCGTGAAGTCACCGGCACCGCTTCGCGAAAAGATTCCAATAGGACGGGAAACCGCGGTCCTACGACGGGGCGGATTCAGGAAATGGAGGGATCTTTATCCCTCGCGTCAGCTCAAGGTATTACTGAAAGCAGTGAAGCTTGCGAACGACCTTGAACTGGGCAGACATGTCCGCTCCCGAATCCAACTTGCAATCGCGGGAGCCGGAGAAATGGCCGGACATCTCTGTCGCTGGGACCGCTTTCACCCTAAAGCCTTTGAGGCGCTTGCTAATCACCGATTTGCGGTCTTAGGGCTTGCGGTAGAAACGAACCTCGTCGCAGAACGCGGTCGGGGTACATTGAAGCGGCGACTCCGGAATTCACTGAACGCGGCAAATTGGGCCCAAGTTCACATCTCGGAGGCAAGCACTCGAGCAATTGTGCGCGGAAGACGGGCGACGGAACGTGGCGGGAAGACCCCCCAGTGTACGATAGTGGCCGGGAGTAGCTCAAAACAACGCATCGCGTCGGACTCGGTACGGCTCGTCATTACTGATCCGCCCTACTACGACGCAGTACAGTATGGAGAACTCTCCGGCTTGTTCATAGTGTGGGCGAAAACGGTCACAGGGCGGCGGGGGCCGTGGACCGTCGATCTCCGATTGGAAGCTGTGCCGAATGAAACACGCAGAGCTGGCGCTGCGCACTACGAACGCCTGCTACGCTCCATTCTAAAAGAAACGGCTAGAACCATGCGCGACGATGGGAAGCTCCTACTCACGTACCACGGGATGGACTTTCGCGGGTGGGCCGCGCTGGGACGGGCATTACATGGGGCCGGGCTGCGGGTGCTAGCGCTGGCCGTTGCACATTCTGAGAACGAGAAAGATCACCCCAAACGTGACCGCAATGCCTTTAGCAAGGATTTGGTGATCGAATGTGGAAAGGGATTATGTGCGCATAGAGCTCCCATTGTAGTAAATGCATCCCGCAGGGCTGAACAGCGCGAACTTCTGGCCGCCGGTCTCACAATTGCGAAGCATGCCGGCAGAGAATACGCCGAAATGGCGCAGAAGTTCGAGGAGTTAACAAAACGGATGAGGCAGCGCCGGATACGGGTCCCAACTGTCTTTTAGAGACCACATAAAATGCCTAAGCCAAAACAGCCAGCCAGCCGAATTGCGATCTTGAAGGAACGAGCGGAAGCGGCCGAACGGGAGAGGGGCCCAACGTTCGATGTCCCCTTCCGAGGAAAGTCTTTGTCGCTCCGGCGCATCCGGGTCGACACTGATTTTCCGTTGTACCGGATTCAGAGTGGTAGAACGCACCGGGCTCAGGCTGCGTATTTAGATCGGCATCCTCAATTGCCCAAGGATTTTTTTGACGATCCTGAAGACCCTAAGGTCCAACGGGCCCAACACGACATTCTCCAGGGCGTGATTGAGGAGAAAGATCTTTCCACGGATTTGCGACAACGTGGACAACTCGCACCGATTGTGCTTACAAAAGACGGCTATGTCGTCGACGGTAACAGGCGGCTGGCAGCGCTACGCGAGAAAAAAGAGGAGTATGTGGATGCCGTGGTGCTGCCTGCCGATGCGCAGAGCCACGAGATCTACGAAACCGAGATTGAGCTGCAGATGCAGCGTGAGACAAAGGCACCCTACAACTGGATTGACCAGGCGATTCACATCGAATACGGCATCAAAGAACTGAATGAAACGCCGGAGCAAGTTGCTCGGCGAATGAGGAAGACAAAGGAGGACATCAACTGGGAGCTGGAAAAATTGGCCCTTGTCCGCCAGTATCTTGGTTGGCTGGGGGAGGAGGGGAAATACCACAAGATTCCAAGTACGGCGGGCGGGCAGATGGAGCAAGCGTTCGAGGAACTCGTTCAACGCTCCTCCGGCGCCGCTATGAAACGAAAGAAAGAACCCGAACGCAGACTTGTACGTGAGGCGTGCTTCCAAGCGATTAAGAGGGAGGCGGGTTACAAGGATATCCGAAACATTATCAAGCACTTCAGCCAAAACACAACTAAGATCGCCCAGAAGCTCCGGGAGCGTAAGCCACAACATGCAGCTCGGCCGCAATTGAAAGCTGCACCAAAGGCACACGTCGCGGATTCAAAAGTTGACCCTTTGCGTGCACTCGCACAGGCGAACACGTCCGGTTCGAGCTCCGCCGTGGATGAACTTATCGATGCCGTCGGGAACTCCGAAACGGCGACGCTAGTTCTAGACATCGTGGAAGAAGTAGAGGCTGAAGAACGAGATTCCAAACGACAACAGCAACCTCTCCAGAGAATCCAGCACGCAATTGATGATCTCAAACAGATTTCACTTGGGGAGGGCACAGACGACGTGGATGCCATCGCAAAGGCGCTTGGCCGTCTAACAGAAGAAGTGGACAGGTTATCCAAACTGGTTGAGAAAATCCGCTCAAGCGACTAGCCGCCTCCAAAAAACAATGAGTCTTATTGAGCTACGTCAAGATGCAACTGAAGACATCTTGGTCGTTCCGACTGATGTTCGGGAGGGAGTGTGGGCCGAACTTAGCTCATTACTTTTCACCTACGGTGCTTCCCCCAGCGGAGGCGCACTGGTCATGTCGGCTCTTTCCCTGCGGATGGCCGCGCGTGACTTGGGGGAACTCCTGATTCGTCATGACCTTGATGCTAAATATGACGAAGCTGTTCGTCGGCTGCTGGAAGCTCATTTTGAAGAACATCGGGCGCGTGCGGAAGCCGAACGTGATGTCTCAATTCTGTCGGCGCATGAAGTCCTCGCACTTATCGGCGCCGACGGGCGGTTCAAGCGCGATCTCAAGGAGACACAGATTCGGGACCTCGGACGCCTGCTACGTTTGCCACACGGCGCCAATTTTTCTGTCCCCGGTGCTGGCAAGACGGCTTCGTTGTTAGCGGCATACGAAGCTTCGAGGGGTAGAAATCTTGTAGACGCACTGTTCGTGGTGGCCCCGAAGAACGCATTCTTGTCCTGGGAGGACGAGCTGGCTGCTTGCTACCCTGAAGAAGCCCTGAGGCCGACGATGGCTAGGGTCGCCGGCGGTTCGTCGCAGGCCCTTGATGCCTTGGCACAAGATCCCGAAATAGCATTGATCACGTATCAGTTTCTCCCCAATGTATTGGAGGCCGTAAGGTCATGGGCTAGAAGTCACCGAACGCACATTGTTCTTGATGAGTCGCATCGCATCAAGGCGGGCGCAAATGGAGTCTACGCATTCGCGGCGCTCCAATTGAGTGGCGTGGCGGCACGTCGCGATGTGCTCACAGGCACGCCGATGCCAAACTCCCCGGAAGATATGCGGGCTCAGTTGGAATTCCTGTGGCCCGGCCAGCAGATTCTGCCGGAACAACGATTAAAGGCGGAAGAGTCTGACGAGTTACGGAGCCAGCTCCAACGCAGTTTGAGACCGTTATATGTGAGGACGACGAAACAGGAGCTTCATCTTCCCCCACTCGAACTGGTGCCTGTTCCAGTAGAAATGGGTCGGCTGCAGCGGGAACTTTATGAGCTGCTACGCAGCGAAGCACGACGCATGGCGGTTGGGTTCTCGCGCGTTGATATCCACCTGTTGAGGCGACTCGGTGCGCACGTGCTCAAGCTGCTGCAAGCTGCCTCCAATCCGATGCTTTTGGCTGCTTCTGAGGAGGTCGATGTCGAAGGAGAGGGCGGATCTTGGAGCTCTGTATGGGAGCTTCTAAGGGAAATTGCTCGCACGGAGAAATCGGCAAAGATCGGAAAGGCCGTCGAATTAGTTGAGGATTCGCTCACCAAGAATCCTGAGTCGAAAGTTCTCATTTGGACAAGCTTTGTGCAGAACGTACTCTTTCTGGAAAGGCTACTAGAGCGGTATGGCCCGGTGACGCTTTATGGTGCCATCCCAACCGGCTCTGACGAAGAGGCCGATACGCGAGAAGGCCGAATCCGACGTTTCCATGCCGACGCAGGGTGCCGGGTAATGATCGCCAATCCAGCTGCCTGCAGTGAAGGCATTAGCCTTCACAGAGCTTGCCACCATGCCATATATATTGATCGGACGTTCAATGCAGCGCACTTCCTGCAATCTATTGACCGCATTCATAGGCTTGGTCTGGCCGAAGAGATCGTTACGCGGGTCGAAGTGTTGGAAGCCCGCTGGACGATTGACACAAGGGTTGCGAGTCGGCTGAAGGCAAAGATCGATTCAATGAGCGTCATCCTCAATGATCCTGGGCTGGCGGCTCTCGCTTATGACCCGCTTGATGTGGTTGAGGACTTCCCCGCTGGCATTCAACCCGAAGATGTCGAAGAAATCGTAGATCACTTACAGGGAGATAAAAACGAGGAATGACCGTCGTTCCAAGGTTCACGCCAGGACGATTCACTGCTCTCTGGGTTGTCCTGCGAAGTGTCGCAAAGCTTGGAGGTACGGCTGGGCGGGAAGAAGTTCTTGCGTTCGCGAGGCGCGATGGTCTGAGAAGTGGCGGGCTCCCGGTAAAGGACGGGTATCAACTCGCGATTCTAGGTGGGTTCCTGCGTGATGACGCGACAGTATCCGTAACTGAACTCGGAAGTGAGGCACTTGGACGCAGCGTAGAAGAGGAACCTCCGGATGACGTCCTGCGTCTGTTTGCATCTGTGCTGCTCCTTCGGCACCCCCCGGCGTGGGTTGCGTACTGGCAAGGTGATCCCTCCAGCCTCGATCTGGTGCTCCCGGAGCCTGCTCGAGAGATATTGCAGGAAGCTCGTCTGCTTAATGCGGGGCTAAGTGACTTGGAAGCTTGGGCACTCTGGGACGCTCTCAGAGAGGTGCCACCCTTCGAAGTCCTCGCCGAACAGCGCAAAGCGATCGGGGATACCGCGGAGGAGCTTTCATTTGAATATGAAAAACAGCGCCTGGTGCGCGAAGGATACCCGGGCCTAGCTATGCGGGTACGATGGGTAGCTAAGGAGAGCGCCGCGTACGGTTTCGATATCCTCAGTTTTTGTGGAAGTTCGCGATCTCCTGGATTTCCAGAACGGCGGTTTGCGATAGAAGTCAAAGGTCAAACAGTCACATCGCAGAATCAGTTCACTTTTTTCCTGACAAGCCATGAATGGCGGACAGCTCTTGCCCTGGGTGATCAGTATGCCTTTCACCTATGGGATGGGATTCGTCCTGGCATTGTGCGGGGCCACGGGCGTCCGGCACCATTTCTTGTCTTGCCCCCGTTGCTACGGGAACACATCCCGTCTGCTCCAGAATGTAGGGTCTTGTGTGAATGGAAGTCGGCGATGATCGCGCTGCGCTTGTAGCCTGCTTGAATGTGCGATGGTCGCTTCGTCGGTGTTCGGGCAATGCAATCGTTCTTCCGTCTTGAGAGGTGAGTATGGAGATTGATTACCGAGCATAAATACAACGCAGTTCGTAGTGTTCAGTTTCAGGATTGTACCCGCGAATCTCGAGCACTTCGGAAACAAATCGGGTTCCCGGGCGGCGCTCGATCTGGATGACGATATTCAGTGAGTCTGCGATGTTCGTCTTGATGGCGCGGTATGGCATCTCGACGCCGCTCTGCAACACGCAAGTTGTGAAGCGCGAAATGCCTTGAGCCGCGGAGTTGGCATGAACGGTGGAAATAGTACCGCTATGGCCTGTGTTTAGGAGTTGAAGTAGTTCAAAGGCTTCACCCCCGCGAATCTCGCCCAAGATGATCCGATCTGGCCGGTGACGTAGGGTCGCCTTCAGAAGATCGCGGATGGTTACAGCCGGCAGACCGTTCTGCTCACGGCGGGCCTCGAATCGAAGGACATTGTCTTTCTGAATTTGTATCTCTGCGGTGTCCTCAATCAACACAATGCGCTCGTGATCGGGAATGAATTCCGTCAATAGATTAGCGAGAGTCGTCTTGCCACTTGATGTTCCCCCACAGATGAGAATGTTTTTGCGCTGTGCAACGTACTCTTCCAACTGAGCAGCGATTGCGGTGGTAACCGTTCCCACTTCGATGAGGTCTTTCATCTTGAATCTATGAGAGTTGAACTTTCGGATCGTTAGGGCCACACCGTGGATGCTGCATGGTGGAATCACGGCAGCAACACGGCTGCCATCCGGCAGCCGTGAATCGAGGATTGGCTTTTCCTCCGAAATGTCGTCGCCTAGTCTCCTGGCAATGTTTTTGACTGCGACGATGAGAGATTCTGGGGTGAGCTTCACACCAAGAACAGCCTGAAGGTGCCCGGCTTTTTCAATGAAGATCCTCTCCGGGCCATTGACCATGATTTCGCTGATGTCCGGGTCCAAGATGAGATGCTGGATGGGGCGGAGGAACGGAAGGATAAGCTCGAATCCATTCATCAAAGTTGTCCATCGGCAAGCTGGCGAAAGTAGGACTTGTTGACATCGTTGAGGTAGGGCTTGAGATAGCAAAACATCGGCGGCAGCGGGTTGAGACCGTCATAGGCCAGCGTGATGGATTGCGCGTTCTTGAGTTCGGTGAAAGTCTTCATGTCGAATCTGTAGTCCCGCTGCTGGCTGTAGGTCTTGGAAGTGCTGATGTGGGCTTTGTCAGCTAGCGGCTTGCCCGTGAGATAGCTGACTCTCGAATCGTGCCCGCTTTCGGAGATGTTGTAATTGACGCGCCACTTTTCGTCCTGACCGCACAGTTCACTCGCAATCTTCGCGGAGAAGTCGTCCGATAATGACAGGAAGATTTTCGTGCGGAAGGTTTGCAGCAAAGTCCGCCAGGTTTCCCCAGGCAGAGTTGATTGCAACGAGCTGATGCTCTGCGTGGCTACAAGAGGGACGCACTTTGCTTGGCGAGAGAGGGAGAAGAATTTTTCGTCGCCACTCGGCTCGTTCACTCCGACGGTAGCAAGCTCTTGGTATTCATCGCAGATGAAAACAATGGGACGCCACTCTTTGCTGGGGCTTTTCGCAATATGTGGGATTCGATTCAGGACGGCCCGTTGAAAATCCATCTTGAGCATCACCCCGATGGCCCGCGCCAACCCGGGGTTCATGCTGGCGGGAAAATTCAGGGCAATGACCTTGCCTTGCTCCAATAAGGTTGCGATCTGAGGGAGGGGCTTTCGTCCAGATGTCTGTGCTTCAGGTTGTCGATACAGTTCGAGAGGTGGACAGAACATGCGTTTGACGCGTGGATTGTCGTCGAAGAGCGAGAGAAAAACCGAGATGCCTTCGACAACAGAGCTCTGCAATTTCTTATCGAGATTTTTCCAATCGTCGTTGTACCAGCGCTTGACGGCTTCCAGTTGCTCCTTTCTATCCTGATCAATGCCATTCGGACCGTTTTCATGTTGGACAGTCGGCTCAATCCCGAGTTTCTGCAAAACATCTCTTGCGGCCGGCGAATCCAGAACTTTGTAGAGCTGGCCGCTTTCATCTGCATCAAAGCCAACTTCGGCAAGTTCTCGCGCATGAGATTGAAAGACTTCGCGCGAGACGGTGAGAAAGGATTTCCCGAGGATGTTTTCCTCGGCCAGCCGCATCTTTCTTTCAAGCACCTGGGCTGAGATGGCCGACTCATATACATCGAAGAGCGTGACGTAACCAAAGCCGACCTGATGCAGGATGATGATGAATTTGACGAGGTTCGTGTACGCCTGCTGCCAAAAGGGTTCTTTGCCTTTGCCAAACAGGTTGTTCAACAGAGATGCGATTCCGTAGGCCAGCGCGTAGCCTTCGAGATCGTTGTAAAGCGGGTTGTAAGCCCACTCGGAATCCAGGCCGATTTCGATGTAGTCGTCGGCGCGTCCTCTCTTCAGCAGGATCTCCCTAAGCTTGCCGCAGAAGTCGCCCTTAACCTCAAGCATGAGCGCACTCGCTTTGGCATGCGCGTCTGCTGCCCGGTAGCCCAACAATTGATCGGTGAACGGATACATGCCGCCAGCCGTCTTACCACTACCGGTAGCACCAATTATGATTGTGCCGGTAAACAATCCGCGCTCGGGGATGATGAGCCAACTGGGATTCTCTGCGGGAACTGGAAGGCGCTGGTTGTGAATCTCGCCAATGACGAGGCTGAGCTGATTCCGAGATTCCACAACCGGGTAGAGCGGCAAAGGCTGCGGCTTTGGTGACCGTCTTGGCCGCAACGTAAAGATGTAGAGCGCGGACAGCAAGAATGAATAGCCGATGTAGGGTGTGGTGAACAGCATCAAATGATAGGAAGCCTTAAGCGCCGCATACGTCCAGGGGTCTCGCAACGAGATCAATCGGAGGAAATATTCGTTCCAGGTCTGAGGAACGAGCGAAGCAGTTATCGGCCAGGGCATCTTGAAGTACAACGCGGTGCCCGTGGCCATCGCTAACAACACTGCGAGGAAGTTTTTCGAGTTGAGGACGCGTTGAATCATGCTGGCGTTGGCGCTGTCCTTGTTGTGGTCTTGGGAGTTGGGCTTGTGGGTTGAGGCGCGTCAGAGGTTGTAGTCGAGCCTGTGTGATTCTTTTCAAGCCACTCGTTGAACTCCTTGTCTCGGCGGAAGAGACGTTTTAAGGATTCGCCAATGATGTACTCGTGGGTCGCGCCTCCGAGGAAAGCCGCGTAGCGCTGGAGCATCGTGTGCGCTTCCTCGTCGAGGCGAGCCGAAACTACCTTCTTTTCTTGCTTGGGTTCTACCTTCGGAATCAGGGCCATATTCTGCTCTCCTGTTGCTCATGTGATTCAAAGTTCCTGGGTGCTTCTCCTACAACTCTGCCGGCGACGGAGCGAGGAACTCTGCTGGACAACTTGGGCGGTAGCGACTCCCGGCGCCGAAGGCGTTGGGCGGCTGCCAAGCCGCTCAAAGTGGGGTCGCTACCGCCCTAAAACGATTTTCTCCTCCGTCCCATTTCTCGCTCCGTCGCCGGGTATCCTGTTCCCGTTCTTCGCTTTCTGCGTGCGGCCATTGGAAAACTGGCCGCTAATCTAACCAAAAGTCGCCGGGGCACCCTAACGCCGTCCCGAAGCATCCCTTTTGTGCCGTCTTCAAATTCGTGACTCGCTGCATCAAGCGCTTGAAACCACGTCACTTCGCTCATCACGGTCGAGACACCTGCACAGAAGCGTGCCTGGAAACCTGACGTGCTTCTTCGGCACCGTCACTATCCATCCAGCTTTCCGCGCCATTTGCTCGGGGATCGCTAAATATCCTCAGCGAATGCCCGCACACCAGCGTTCGAAAAAGCCCGCTGCCAAGGCCCGAAGACTCCCCGGCACCGCGCATCATGTCGCTGTCTACGGCAATTCCTTGCCGCCACTTCTCGTACAACTCATCGAACTTCTTCCCGACGTAACGTGCCTGCGCTTCTTTCAAGAAAACAACGTCGGCGCTTGCCACGCGCTCTTTAGAGTCCCAAGCCTTGCGGACCCGGAAATATTCCAAAATGTCCGTGGATTGCGTTTGACCGCGCCGCCCGTAAACTACGTGCTGGAACTCTGATCCTGCGGCCTGGAACAGGCGAGCGGTGGGAGCGATGTACATAAGCTCCCACCTGGGCAGAGCCCTGAACAATCCGAGACACGCGCGTAAGTGCGTGACAAAACCGTCGAGCGCCACAGCTCCTGCGTCCACATACGTGAAGGTAACTACAAAAGGCGACGAGACACGATTCACAAACATCGGAAACCGGTCCACAAAATAGCGTGGCGTAACTTCGGCTGATTTTCTCGCCCGATACATCTTCACCGGCAGAGTGTCCCGGGTCACGTTGCATTCGTTTTCAAAGAACGCAACCTTCTCTGCCTCCGTTTCCAGATACCGGTGTTGCGGATTCTCCAGAACGAAGTCCAACGCGACCAAACGCGTTTTGACATACTCCAGTTCGTGCTTCTTGCGCGTACGCAAATTCTCCCGTTCGATAGCCTGGTACACCTTCCGAGCGAAAAGGTGGTAGACACGGCCGCCCGAGCTGTACGTGTGGTAGGCGGCGTGTTTCCGGTCCAGGAGCTTGCGAATGAAGGCATGGCATACGGAGCCGGATTCGGTCCGTGCGAACGACTTAAACTGGTGATTCGTGAAGTAACCGGAGTGTGTCGCCACACAGAAAAGGAACGCGCTTTCCCGCTTGGTGTAACCCAGCAGGTGCAGCCCTTCGGATTGGAACGCGGTCATCGTCATAGCGACAGAACCTCTCGAACAACGCCCGTGTCTTTCAGCGCGCGCCGGATACGATTTGTATCTCCGTTTCGCGCGTAGATCTTGAAGCCCGCTGCAGCCTTGCTACGGATGCCTTGTTCTCGATAGTTTTGCGACAGGAGTTCCAGGTTTTCTCTCTCGACCCTGCCATCTGTCGTTTCGTATTCGATCTGAATGTCGGGAAGGTGGATTGTCGTGCCTTGGATTGTTAGTCCATGTTCATCGGCCACGGCTTTTAGCCACTTCCCTCGCTCGCTTTCGGGCAAGCGTCCTGCCCTTTCTTTCTCCCGGTTGATCGATTCCTTCAGTTCGAAATCGAGCCTCACCCGCGTCGGTTTTCCGCCTTTCTCGTGAATCACTTCGACGGCTTTCTGATAGACCTTATAAAGGTCAGCATCGTGGTCGAGTTCCCTGGGCTTGACGAAGCCGTGATAAATCATTTGATCCTCTGGAAGACCACTCGCTTTCCTTACGATCCGCTGGCCTTCTGCGGTCAAGGTGGCAAGCTTCCGGGCACTTCTGTGTGCCCGGAAAAGCGTCTTTTCCTCGACCAATCCTTGCGTGCGAAGGCTTTCGAGGTCGTACTTCATACGCGTCTCATTCCCGCCATAGACGAATCGAGCTAAGTCGCGCACGTCTACTGTGCGGAGCCTTCCGATGTCCGTCATGGCCGCCATCTCTGAGTTACGGAGAGAGTAGCTTCGGCCTCCCTGCCGATGTTGGGTCCTCCGATCCGGCGACCGCCCTGGGGAGCTTTGCCGCGGCCTCTCGGGTCTTTCCAGGGTGTTCGCGGAAGAGGCATCTCTAGGCCCCCGACCAACCGAAACACTCGTGTCGTGTGGCTGTTGCCCGCGCTCCTCGCGGGGCGGTCTCACTTCGGAGTCGCACACGGTATCACGGTGCAAAATGTCCCAACGAGCCATCGGCTACCGCCTCTCCGTCAGGAAGGGCGGGAGACCTTCTGGGCCTCCCGCCTGCAATTGGTTGTCAAAATGAGATAGCTTCCTGCCGGTATCTTTGAGCAGGATTTTGCGGTTGATTGCCAGTGCCGCCGCAAACAGATTTAGGCCCAAAATGCCGATGAAAATCGCCAAGCTCGCACCACAGTGAAGAAAGAGAGGCTTCTTCGCGGCGGCCAGGAAATTGAGCCGAGTCATAAGACCAAACAGCACGAGAATCAGTGCTGTTGCGGAAACGAACAGAGAGTTGCGAATCACTTGATAAACGCCTCGTCTTCCCGGAAATAGGAGATCGTCAGCCCCAGCGGATTGGTCAGAATGTCTGCGTTCGGAATGTGATCCCGGAACGAAAACAAGAAGCTCGCCGTATACAACGTCCGCTTTGCTACCGAGTGATCTGCCGGGGAATATTGGATTTCGAAAAAGTCCACCGTCGCTTTGTATGGTGCTTTTTCCATCGGCTCGATCACTACCTGCTGCACGTCGATGTCACGCTCAGGGGCAAGGCTATCGGTCAGAAATGTCTTGATGATGTTCTTTTGTTTGAACTGCTGAATCGTGTCACCGGCGAGTTTGCCGTCGAGAAAGTACAGCGCCTGGCTGAAGTCGTCGTTGATGGTCGAGCGGTTGCGACGGTAATAGAGCTGGCAGAAGCGCGTGAGGAAGTATTTCGTCTCTTTGTATTCCGGTTTGTAGACTAGCGTTTCGTAGGCAACGGCCTGCGCCCGGCCAATCTCGTCAATGCGAATGACCATCGGCTTGAAGCTCTCCAGCGTGCGGACGATCTTTAGATTCATCAAAACCAGCCCCAAAACCACCAGCGACAAGAGCGTCACCGCAATTTTCAAATAGCCGCTCGTGACAATCGCGGACGCGTACTGTTCGAGATAAAGCTGTTTGGCTTCGTTGAAGGTGTTGTCCTTCATGCCTCGGCTCCCAGCGCACTGGCGACCTTGTCGAAAATCACCATCGCCGAGCCGCCCGACGTGCCGCTGAAGATGTGGCTCGTCAGCATCGGAACCTTGATAATCGCGTAGATGGCGGCGAGGTACATGACGACCAACACGGGCGATATCTTGATGAGATCGGTTGGTGAAATGAGTCCCGTGATCTGTGCGTGGATGATGCCGAAAGTGAACTGGCTGACGATGTAAAGGACGCCCGCGGCGACAACTTGGTAGAACGAATACTGAATGAAAGCCTTGAGCCATCCCCAAAAGAGCCAGTCCAGTTGCGGAACAATGAAGAACGGAATAAAGACCGGCCCAAGAAGGATGCAGACAGCGGTTGCAATAACCCCGAACGCCACCACAATCAGGGCCAGGCCCTCGGTCACGACTGCTGCCAACCACAGCAACGCATAGAGGAAGGTTGCAATCGGTTGGGTGATTCCAGGTGCTTCGAGATTGTTCAAGACATACTGCGTGTCATCCGCGATCCGCTGGGCGTTGGCCTGGCCGATTTGATTAGAAAGATTGGCCGCCTCATCCGTGATCAAGTGATGGAAGTCGCGGCCAAAGCCTGGGATCGGCGCATCGTAGTAGTTCACCATCGCGAAGCCAAAACTGATCATCAGGATGAGGGTTACAAAGTTGGCAAAGTGGAAGCCGCTGCGGTGATCGCCGGCGGCCAGTGCCGCTTTGATGCCATACCAAACCACCAGAATGGTGGCAAAGGCCCGGAACAGGTTTTGTCCCATCCCGTCGAAGATCCCAAGGTTCTGCTGCACCAGCGTATTGACCGCTTGCAGCACCGCGTCGAAGAAGTTCATGGTCTCTCCGTGGTTCTCCGTTCCGGGCCGTGCGCACTACGGGAGCCGGTAACTGCTTAGGCTCTGGGTCAGGTTGCTGTTGAAGGGTGCGAGATTCTGTGTCGCTTGCTGCCTCATCTGGATGGCGAAGTTGAGGTTCGCCGCGTCAATATCTCGTTGCTGTTTGGCATGGAGAACTTGTTGCTCCAAGGCCGCAACCCTCAGATTGTTTGCGTCCTGGAGCGTTCTCAACGTCAACACGTTGCTCGCGTTGATCTTGTTTAGGACACTGACCTCGGTGTTGAGCCCAGCGTCGCCGGAAAGAGAGTCTTGTTCGAGATTGGCAATCTGCTGCTGGACGGTCTGCGAGTTAGCTCGGATGTTTCCAACGGTCGTCAATGCGGATACGTTCGCGCCATCGGCAAGTTCGAGCGACGCGTAAACGGATTTCAGGTTCTGTGCATCCGTCGCATTGATGGCGTTGAGGTCTGCCTGACTGTAAGTCAGCAGTGGAATTGTTGCCCGCTGGTACGCCGGGCTTACGCTCTGAGCGCCACCTCCGTTTACTGCGCCAACCCATCCGGTCGTGTTTCCGTAGAGGTCATTCGCTGTGAAGGCGTGCCATTGGGAGAATGTAGCGCGATACCTCGCGGGCATATTCTGCAGATTCCGTGACATCTGCATCGCAAGGTTGTACTGGTTCAGAACCTGCTGATACGTTTGCCGGAGTTGAGCAAGTTGCTGTACGAGTTGGCTGTAACGAAGGACTGCGTTGGCGTAGTTGGTTGGGTCGTACACGATCCCGCCGAACTGGGCTTGCGAAACGACGGGGAGTAGAAGCAGCGCTACCAGAACGAAGGCAACGCCCTTTCTATTGAAGTATTTCATTCGAGACTCCTTTCTAGTGTGGGGACTTCTTGGCATTGCCAAGATCGGGATGTGGGTCTTCCTGGCTCGCAGTAGGAGGGCATCCGGATGTGTCACGCGTCACTGCCCAGTAGCCGTTCGGCGCCTTCGTCGGTTTGTACTTCCCGCAAGGCAGATATTGTTCGTGGACGCCCTGCGAGATGAGTTTTTGACGCAGATCCTCTTGATAGGCGTTTTGCCGGTCCGCCATCGGCTGGCACTCACCTTCGGATTTACAAAAGCCTGGGGGAACGACTTCGCTTTCTTCCTCCTTCTTGCTGCACGCTGCCAGCGTCAATGCAAGAAGTACAACTGCTGTGTAACCGAGAAGTTTCATTCGACTCCCTCCAATCACAGGTCAGGCTGCATGGTGTGCTGGGCGTAGTCCGGCAATAGTAAATCTCCCGACAGATAAACCTTCACACGGTTGCCCTCGCGGATCGTCACCGTGGGCAATATGTTTAGGAACCTGTCCAGAATTTCCGTCGATGAATTCGCAAGGCTTGCACCGAACCCCGCCCGCACGCGGTCTACCGGCGAGTTCGTGAGGACGTTCCCTGTCCCCGCCTGTGAGATCCCGCCAAGAATCCCCACGGCCAGTGACGCGCCGAAGATTTGCAGATAGTGGTTGTTCACCTTGTCCCGAAGAGCTGTCTCGCCGATCTGATTCAAGCCCTTGAACTGATCGAGGCTGACGGAGTAACCGTCCGGCATGATGAGCCGATGAAAAAAAACGGCTAAGTGCTGCTGGCCGAACGCCTCGACCTTCTTGGCTTCTCCGAGCACCTTCGTCCCGGCAGGGATAAGGACTTGCTGACGGTCGTGAGAGTAGATGTCCGTCGTCACGAGACAATTGACCGGGCCGGAAAACGATCCATTCAGCCGGTTGACGAGCAACGTTTCAAGGACCGTTCCTTCAAATACCACGTACCTCTTTCCCGTAGACGAATTGAGTGCTCCGGGCCGGGATGCGTCAGGGTTCACTCGCTCTGGCTCGGTGGCAGGCGGCTTCTGCTGCTCACCAGGAGCGGACGCCGCTCCCCTGGCTTCGCGCGCTGCGGTTTGCCCGGCTGCCGCAAACTGCGCTTCTGCTTGGCGGACCTGGGCTTCCAAATCCGCTGCCGGGGCCGTTTGCGGCTCGTTCTGTGACGGAGGATTGATCACGCTCGTGTGTGCGCCCACGAGATGTTCGGCTTCTTGGTCCTTCCGATACGTGAATGCGACGTTCGGCGCAAACAGGGAAAGGTATTCCCGCTTCTTCTTGTCTTCTTTGACCGGATCGGGTGGCGGAGGCGGCTGCGTTCCGGCTCCGCCGCCAACAATCCCTCCCGGTTCCGGGACGGTTCCCTCTGGCGGCGTTACCGCGCCGCCCGGTGGTACGTCCCCGGCAAGCCCCATTGCCTGAAGCCGAGCAAGGTTCGAAGCCGAGATCGGCTGCCGCGTCGCTGCCTGTTGCTGCTGGATTGTTTGCTTGAAATCCTCGACCGTGGCTGCATTGGGAGGCTGGACGCGAGCTCCTGGCGGCGGAGCGGTGGCGGAAGTGGCGGTGCGCTTTCCTCCACCCGTCAGCCACATGATCAGCACCATCACCACAGCGACGCCCAGAATCACCATTTGCTGGGTGTTCTTCGGAAGCAGCCCAGCCGGTTTGGGCGCTTTGTTTTCCACTGTGCCGCGCAATTGCGAACTACTTTGAACTTCTGAAGTCTTTTCCTCGGGCATCGAATTCTCCTGGATGATTTCAGGGTGCTGCGCTGCGCACCGCGTGTTCGAAAGTCAACTTCTTCTTGCCAAGCGCCAGATAGCCCTGGTCCACAATCTTTGGAATCACATACACGCCGTTGGCCAGCTCGAAATTGACGAGATTCGGCTTGCCATCCTTGGCTTCATAGATCGTGGGCTTCTCCTGAGCCGTACACTTGATGTAGGTGAATTTGTCGTCGTGGTAGATCGCGGTGACCGAAAACGGAGGCCGCGCAGCTTTTGCGTTGTAGGTGTAGTCGAATTGCAACTTCCCGGCGTATTGCTCGCGGTACTGGCTGATTTCCTTTTGTGCCCGCTCTTGAGCCGCTTGCACTGCCTGCGCCGACTCTGCCCGTGCTGCGTCCACAGCGCTCTTGTACGCTTGCACTTCGGAAGCCCGAGCAAGCGGTGGGACGCCGGAGGCTCCATTGATCGTCGATTCTTCTTTGCGCTCAACGAATATTTTCAAGTCCGGCTCTGCATTCGGTTCGTTGCTGATTTCGGTCAGCAGAAACGAATACACATGTCCCGCCGACGTGATGAGATTCAAGTTGCTGCGAATTCCTTGCTGGGCGGGATGGAGATAGCACAGATTGTGAGCGCCATTGATGATCCAGAATTCTTTGTCTCCCGTAGTGGCGTCCAGAATTTCCTCGTTCACCGGAAGTACGATGAGAGTCGAGAATCGAATCTTTGCGTGGATTCGAATAATGTCGGTCTCGGCATACTTGACGGTCCTGGCGCCGGAATCCGCATGGGCTGCCTGAGTTTGGGCAAGCATCCCCATAGAGGTGAGGAGAAGAGAGAAAGCGACTCCAATGCGACGGATTCTAGAGAACATCGGTTCCTCCTGATCGAAAGCCATCCCTGCTTTGCGGCTCGCTGGGCGGGAAGAGGAGATTGGCAAAGCCAATAGTACTGGCCGTCCCGATCCCGACCGCCAACAGCAGAAACGTTTGACGCGGAAATGCCTTCTGGAAAGCATCGTGAAGCACCGCGTCGCCCATCGTTAGCGCAACCGCTGCCAAGATCATTCCAGCTACAACTCCTGGGAGGTACAGATCGAAAACGCTTGGCCTTTGGCTCACGGCTTCTCTCCCGCTAAGACCTCAAGGCCCTTTTCGAAACCGTACTTCTCGAACGCTTCGGCTCGCCTTCGGTTGTCAAACGGATCGTTCGTGTACAGCCAGTAGCTTTTCGCGTCCACTTCTAGGTTCGCGACCTTGGCGATCTCGTGGTTCTTGATGAGAAACTGCCGCTTGGGAATCAACGAGGCAATCAGGTTGATTTCCGTCTCATTCAAATGAAATTGGTTCTTGTACAGCTCGTGGTCCATGTCCGGGTTGGCGAGGAAAATCTTTGTGGCGCAGGTTTCGATAATCACGTCCACAATGTCCGACTTCCGCAGTTCGTCGAGTGATTGGGTGGACAGAATCATCGCTGCGTTTTGCTTGCGCCAGGTCTTGAGCGCCTCGACGATGTAGCCCTTGATGCGCGGATTTCGAAAAAACGTCCACGCCTCATCGATGAAGAATGCTTTGAAAATATGCGTGATTTCGCGGTTGGTGATGGCCTGATTCGCGCGATGGAGGATATAGAAGAGCAAAGGCTCAAGAATCTGGGGATATTGCTCCATCCCTTGAAAATCGAAGCACTGAAACCTCGAGAAACTTACCGTGTCTTCGGCATTGTCGAAGAGGAATCCGAATTGCCCGGCTGTCGTCCATTTGTGGAGTTTCAATGACAAGCTGCGCGGAAGGGTATTCGCCAGCACTCCCAGGGTGCGCAGCTCGGGGTCAACGCTGTAAAGATTCTCGATTTGCTGATAGAGCTCCTGCTCTTCTTCAAGCGAAAGCCTTTCACCGCCGTGATTATCAGCAAGCACTTGGACGAAAAGCGCGAGAAAATCGAGATTCGATTTTGTCTTGGGCAAACAGAAGGGGTTGATTTTGAACGCGGCGCTGTGCGGGCCGACTTTAACGTACGTCCCTTCGAACAGTCGCGTAAGGTTCTCAAAGCTGCCGCCAAGATCGAAAATGAATGTATACGGATCGTATTTCTGTAGGTTGGTAATGAGAAAATTCAGAAGGAACGATTTTCCAGCCCCGGTGCGGCCAAGGATCACGGTATGGGCGGTGTCCTTGCAATGCAGATTCAAGTAGTAAGGCGTGCGGTGATTGGTTTCGAGCACGGCGAGGTATTCCTGCTTCAAGTGGCTGTTGGTCTGGTGCCCCGAGTGCAAGGTAAAGAGCAGGGAGTAATCGGCGTAATTCGTACTGAGGATGAGCATGGACCTGAGATTGAAGGCATAGTTGCCGGGAACAGTTGCCAGATACGCGTTGAAAAGGTTGTATTTCTCTTCGTAGAGCTGGGCATCGTGGACGTTGAAGGCTTTGTAGAAATCGGCGCACGCCGATTCCACTTTTGCCAGGTCTTGATCGTAGACCACGATGGTCAGGGAATAGTTCCCAAAGTAGTTGCCCTTGATTTCCAGTTCCTTAAGAGCCTCGCCCAAGTCCCGAATCTGCGCTTCCTTCGACTCATCAACGAGAACATCATCGCTGCGCTGCGGCTGGTCGGACGCGGTGGCGTAACTTGCCAGCGAACGCTTTGTGTTATGGAAGTGCCGCCGGCGCGAATGAATGAAGCTCCGGCTCTTGGCCGGGTCTTGCTTTTGCCACTCACTGCAAATGAAATAGTTGGCTTCGACTTCGAGAAGCCGCTTGAAGATCAGGGGAAAGGTCTGAGCGGACGGGTCTTTGAGCGACAGCACCTTCACGTAGTAGTCGTCAACGCGGAGGAATCCTTTGTGGCACTCGATGTGGGATTCGCAAAGGTAATAGTCCAGGAATGTGTCACGTCTCAGACGCGCGTTTTCAATCTTCAACGGTGAGAAATTCAGGATTTGCTTCAAAACGCGGAACGCTTCTTCTTTTGACAGAATCCGCGTGCCCACAAAGTCGCCAACCTGTCCGACAAAGCTGCGGGCTTTGGCACGCAGCGCCGACAACGATTGCTGTAGCTCACTCTCAATCAGCACCACTTGTTTGCGGGTGGAAGCAAATGCCTGCAACTTGCGAATCGCTTCTCCAGGTTGAGAAGCGACTTTGGCCAGACTGTTTAGAATGGAGGCGTTGTGGCGGAAGCCTTCGTAAAGGACGACATAACAAATCTGAAACGAATAGAGGGATTCGGCTTTGCTCTTCAGATACTCGATGCGGTTCCGGATCGCCGCGTTCACAATTGGATTCTGGTAAGTGTTAAACGGAATGTTTTCCCGGTTGCGTTTGAACAGGTACTGGTAGACACGGCATTTCTCATCGAAAACCCGGAACGCTGCGGTCAGCCTTCGCGTCAGGTTGTCAATGGTGTTCGTGTCCAGGCATTCGTAGTCCACGCCGTCGATCCTCAGAACGATGCCGACATCCCCACTTTTGGTGAGGAAGATTTCGTCGTCTACAAAGCCGAACAGATTCACTTGCGAGCAAAGCGCGGCTGCTTCGCGGTAGTCCTTCGTGATTCGGTTCAGCTTAAACACGGCGGAGCCTCCGCACTTGTACAGGCTCGAATTTCATTGGGTCGTACTGTGTGCGAATCTTCCTGGAGTTCAGCAAGAACCGGAGGATTTGCGGGTCGGTGCGCGTCGCCCATCGCGCGAAGAGGTATAGTGCGAAAAACATGCCCACTGCCCCGGCTAGACTATTCAGTAGATTGAATACGCACGCGCCCATTACCAGCGCGAAGAAGAACAGCTTTCGCTCGGCTCCCAGGATCGTGAGCGGGCGATTCAATGACCGGAACACTGGGTTAGGCTGCATCGCGGTTGCTCCGAAGCGCTAAACCCCAAACAGCCAAGTGAGAAAGTTCACGGCCAGCACGGCCATCCCTAAACCGAAGACAATGCCTGCGAAGGTTTTCTTTCCTCCGCCTTCGCCGAAGGCGAACGTCAGGCCGCCAACAACGATGGCAACCAGAGCAAGCCCCTTGGCGATGGGACCGGTGAAGGCGGTCTGCAAGACGTTTACGGCATTCTCCCAGGGTGAGTTTCCGGCTGCCTGAGCGAAAGCGTTGCCCGCAAAAAGGAGGGCTCCACTGACCGCGATTGTTGTATTGCGAACGACTGGTCTGAACGATTGCCAGCGCATCGGTCGTAGCTTTTTCATTGGTTCCTCCGCCTCTTCCGTGTGATTCAAAACGGCGCGACTAAACGTCGCGCCAGATACGGGGCGGAGACTAGTTCTCCTGGATCAATCCGTCCAATACCTTGTCGTCTGTCTGCCATAGCTCGCATCTATAAGGGTTTGTTGGGCCCACCGTTCCTCGCCACGTCAAAAACAAAAAAGGGCCTCGGCGGTGAAGCCGAGGCCCTCGCGAAAACGGGGCTATGCAGCTTGCTGCTGCGGTTGGGTTTCAATCGCATCAAGGATGCGCGTGGCGGTCGCTTGGACATACTCAAGACTCTCCAAAAGCAGCTTGGAGTCTCCTCCGTAGAGGCCGACGTAATCCTGTGCGGCCGTGCCTGTTTCAAGTCCGATGGCCGAGCAAACAACGTAAGCCACGGACTCCGCCTCAGTCTCGCGGATGCGCTTTGTGGTTTCTGCCCGGCGGTCGGACATGTGTAGAAGATGGTGGGCATATTCGTGAACCAGCGTCGCGAAGGTTTCCGCCGGAGTTTGGTCGGGTAAGAGGGTGATTTTCCCTTTCTCAGCCATGCCTCTCGCCGGAGCGATGTCGGCGGAATAATCGAGACGAATGCCACTTGCCCTAACGAATTCTTCAAGCTGGTCGAGGTAGAAGCTGGGGTCGCCGGTCACACTACCAATCTGAGGTAGCTCCTTCCCGGTCGTCTGCTGTTCGTCCCACACGTATACCGCGCGAAAGCCCGCAACTTTATGAGATTCATCCGTGGTGTTTGATTTGTCGGCAGTTTCGGTCCGCTTGCGGAACATCGGAGCGAGAATCATGATGCCCTTTTCGCCCTGTTTTACTTGGCGCCCGAATGACTGCCAAGTCCGGTAACCAGCCACGCGCCCGGCGTTGGGGCACGCTCTGAGGATGAGCAATACATTCAGGAAGGAATAGGTCCTGAACTTCGCCATCCCCGTCAGATACCGCGTGAGTGCTTCGCTGTGTCCAGCATTTAGCGCCTTCACGAGTTGCTCGATGGCTTGATTTGTAACTCTCTTGATGCTTTCTGAATTCATTTTCTTTGTCCTTTCGGTGTATGAAGGTTGGTTCCTTCACCAGGAAACAGGAACCAACCGGAATCAATTCACCGAAGGGCAAGTTCTTCTCTTGAGGACGGAACGGATGGCAACGGCCATGACAGGAACGCCTTTCCCTGGCAGGGACGTGTGCTAGAGAAGGCCGATCTTCAGACCAGCTCGATTAGAAGCCCATATAGGCATGAGCTATCAGTCGAAGTCACAGAAGTATTAGACATCGCGAACAACCTGGGCGAGCCTTCGAGGTGATAGGAGTTCCTATCCCTTCGTCAGCCAGAAACGGGGTGTTGCGATGAAACTCGTCGAGACATTGAAAAGCAGGACTGGGGCGCTCAAGGTAGCTGAGGTTGCGAAACTCTTCGGTGTCACTCCGCAACACATTTATAAGATGGCGGCTAGCGGCAGGATTCCATCTTTTCGGATTTCGGGGTCGGTACGCTTCGATCCCGACGAGATTGCCACCTGGCTTCAGCAAAGACAGGTCCCGGCCGTCGCTCCGGGGAGAATTGGATCATCAAGGGTTGCTGCATAGCTGTCTAGCTTCGGGGTGATTCTCTTGTCCAGATGTATTCCGCTGAGACGGCGGGCTCAAGCGCACAAGAATATATGGCTTTGACTGTAACGGAGCCCTGAGATGAGGGCGACATATCAGCAGTCGGATGGCTTGGCACACTGTGTGGAAGTTCACGAAACGAGCACCCAGGTGAAGTAGTCTGGGTTCCTCGAAATGGAAGCATAGGGTTGTGATTACTTCTGGTGTTGGGGCTGAAAACCGCTAAGTGTGTTGTCTGCGCCATTTTGGCATGGGCTTGGGAAATAATCAGGAGACCATTGGGTCGGCTGTTCAACTTTTGGTGCTTGCCGATTCTCTTGTACTATCTGTGGGAGTGGGGGGTAGAACCATTCTTCTGCCCAAGAAGATTGTGACAGAGAGCTCATCTTCGTTTCTTTTCCTCGACCTCAGCTCGAGATAGCGCAAACGGTTGCGCAACAAAAGGCGACAGAGGGCCCCGTTGACAATCATCCTACCAGTCTGTGCCCGACTAACGCCCCGACTGGACACGAGCAGTAATCATGTCACGCAGCCTACCGCCGATCCAACGGCTCTTCCATTAGCACGGTGGGTTGAGACCATTTCCAATTGCGGCGCTGACGCATCAGGAGGGTCAAATGGTGCTTGAAACTATCGTCGAGAAACGGTCGTCCCTTGAACGTCACCTGGCGGCTCCTTTACTCGAAGACCGGGAGCGCTTCCTATCGCACTTACGACAGGAAGGGGCAAGTCAGTTTAGGTTGAAAAGAATTGCTCCCGCTCTTATTCGGGTAACCCGGTTACTTGGTCTCAAGAGACTACGCGATCTACGACTCCCTGAGATACGAAAACTTGCTAACAGCTCGCGAAATCATCGCGGCATGGAGAGGGTTCCTGTTGGGCAGAGCCCCTCAGAGCCTTATTTCATACGAGTTGCGGAGAGATGGTTGCATTTTCTCAGCAGTGTGAAGCTACCACGTCCACCAGCGCTACCTTTCGCTAACAAACTGAGTAGTTATGCGCAGTTTTTGCGCGAGCGGGGACTCTGCGATGAAACAATACGCGGACGCAGTTCAATGCTGAGGGGATTCCTGAAGTGGTTTTCCATGAGACACCGCAGTTTTGCCACCGTATGCCTCGATGATGTTGACAAGTTTTTTGACTTTCGAAGGGAGAAAGGGTGGTGTCGCGGAACCTTCGCAGTCGCTGCTGTTACTCTGAAGTCGTTCTTCCGTCATGCGGAGAATCGCCACTGGTGTGCTAGAGGTGTCGCTAGAGGAATCAAAGGACCCTCGGTGCAGAGGTATCGTTCCGCGTGGGGAGGACCTGGATGGCACGAAGTTCGGCGATTATTGCGAGCCACTCGCGGATCACGGACAGCTGACATCCGCGCACGCGCAGTCTTGTTCCTACTCGTCGTGTACGGGCTTCGCGCAAATGAGGTCACGCGCCTCCTTCTGACCGATTTTGACTGGCAGGACATGACTCTTGACGTAAAACGCCTGAAGGGTGGTCGTTTTCAACGCTTTCCCATCCAGCGCGAAGTGGGGGACGCCGTCCTGAGATACATCACGGAGGCGCGGCCAATCTGTTCCTCCCCCCATCTTTTCGTAACACTTAACCCACCTTTTCGCCCAATCTCTAGCTACTCCCTGTGGGCGATGACGAGTATGCGCCTCCAACAATTGGGAATAAATTGTCGGCCCAAGGGACCTCATTCGCTTCGTCATGCTTGCGCCTCTCGCCTCCTACATCAAGGCGCGTCCCTGCGAGAGGTCAGCAATTTCCTCGGCCACCGTGACCTTCAGTCGGTAAGGATATATGCGAGGTGCGATATGAAGTCTTTGCGAGAGGTGGCCGACCTCGGTTTGAGCGGCCTATTGTGAAACTCTCCAAAGCTGTCGAACTGTATGTCGAAAGAAAACGGGCTACCGGGTTGCACTACACTCAGACGACTACGACGCTTCGCATTTTCGCTCGGAGGGTTGGAGATATCCCCCTGACTTCCATCAAGCAGATTCAGATATCTTCGTTCCTGAGTGGACGGCCGTCTTCAAGCAACAACACATGGCTTCAAAAATACAGAATGCTCAAGAATTTCTTCGAGTATTGGAAGTTCCGGGGGCGACTGAAGACTCTGAGACTGCCCGTGCCTCGTCTGCGTTGCCCGCGAACTTTTCGCCCTTACATTTATTCTCGCGTCGAACTCCAGAGAATCCTGAGAGCGACACGATTCAGTCAAAGCAGGTGTTCGTGCGTGGTCGATTCATTCACGTTTCGCACGTTGCTAAAGTTCCTGTACGGAACGGGAGTTCTGCTTAATGAGGCGTTGACGCTTTTAAGTGACGATGTCGATTTGAACGAGAATGTGATGATCCTCCGTCGGAAGGGTCTTGGCAATTCGAGACGCATTCCCATCGGGCGCGATGTCCATAAACTGCTACGGGTCTACTTGCATTCGCCCGCCCGAAGACAAAATCAAAGTGGAAATCTTTTCCTCACTAAGTTCGGTAAAGCCATAGGGTACATGGTCGTCTACAAAGGGTTCCGCAGGATACGCCGTCACGTGGGAATTACGCGCCACGACGGTGGACATTACCAGCCCCGAATTCATGATTTGAGGTATTCGTTTGCCGTCCATCGCCTAACCACGTGGTATAAACAGGGAATTAACGTAGAACGTATGCTCCCGGCTCTCTCGGAGTATCTGGGTGAAATTGGGTTGGATTCGATGGAGAAATACCTGGCCGTCACGCCCGAGCGATTTGACAGGCAACTGTGCTACCTGGGTCCGGTGTCGGAATAAACGATTCGTAGGCGAAGAGAGAACTAAAGATTCGCGGTCATTGGGAATATTGAAGAGAGGGTTGAGCCCGAAGTTTGTAGAACACAATAAAAATAGAGGGTAGTTCTGACGGCGTAGTGGAGAGAGGAAGCATTCGGCTACAGTATTTTATGCCATCTTGGAAACGTGCCAACTCCTTGCTAGAGCGTGGTATTTAAAACAACTTCATCTGCGTAAGCTGACAGTCGCAAAATTTGCTGGCATCAAGCGGCTGGAAGGTCTCGAACAGGAACTTCCTCAAGGTCTTCAAGATCGGCGACCCGGTCTCCCCCAGATACGCAAGCCCCATCTCTGCGGTGAGAAATTCATCGACGAATCTCCGGAAAACAATGCTCTCTCGTACGGGGTACTGAGCCGGGGAAAGGATCAACGCCGCAGCACTGCCTTCCGAAACGATCTCAAGTGCCTCGGGTTGCGTTGTGGCTCGATGGAATATTCGCGGCCTGATTCGCGTCACTCCAAAAATCCGTCTCAAATCCTCACCGAAACGAGGCTCGATATCGCCACGTATGGTCACAAGGGGTAATTCGTGCAAATCGGTGATTTCGATGTGCGCTTTATGCGTGAGCAGATGGTATTTAGGCAGCGCCAGAACAAGTGTCTCCCGGTGCAGGCATTCGCATGTTAACCCCTCTTCGTTCAGAGGCAGAATGACTAGGCCGGCTTGGAGGTCTCCTCGGATCAACCGGTCTGCCTGCTCAGAGGTGTGAGCGCTAACAAGGCGTACATCGTCGGCGGGATGGGTCACCGACAAATGCTGGCGCACTTTAGGTAAAATGCGTAGGTCGATAAGGGGGGAATACCCCAAGCTCCAAGGTCCCTTATGCTGGCCGTTCGCGGCCCGCGCTCCTAGCACTGCCCGCTCGGCATGAAGGATCGCTTGACGGGCCTCGGTCGCAAACGCTTCTCCAGCGGCGGTCAGACGTACTTCACGCTTGGTCCGGTCAAAGAGTTTCAGTCCAAGGTACTCCTCCAATTCTCGAATCTGCTTGCTCAGGGATGGCTGGGCAACGTGCAGTCGTGCTGCGGCGCGGGTGAAATTGAGTTGTTCCGCAAGAACGGCCACATAGCGGAGTAGCCGAAGCTCTATGCCTGGGTACATAAAACTCGCCACAGGCTCCGCCATCGCGCGGCGAGCCATCCTTCTGGTGCTTTAGTTGGCACAGTTATAGACCCTGTGGTTGTCCGCAAACCCAAATCAGCTGATTCGTCACTCGGTGATGGTAGTCCTGAGATACTTCACTTTTGTGATTTGGTAATGTGGAGGTCGCAATATCGACCAAGTCCGTCTAGTCTTCACGGAGCTGCCGAAGCCGCAAAGTGCCACCAGATCGCTCGGGCGGTCACGCCGAATTTAGGGTGACTTGACTGGTCGTTCCCCCCGAATTGAGCAGTTGCAGTGTCTAGGTTGAGCAGTTTCGTCTTGCATTGAGGATTGCAAAACGCCTCCGTTCGGATACAGGCTGGGCACCTTTCCAATTATCTGTTAACTGCGATAGTCTTCAGGACGGCTCCCATGGTCACCCCGGGTGGTTCCCATTCGGCCCCTAATTCTGTGCTTGACAAATCAGTCTTGGTGATATAGGTATATCATGGTCGATGGAAAGTATACGACTTCTGAAGCTGCTGGTCGGGCGGGAATTAGCTTGCCAACGCTCCAGCGATGGATTGCAGCAGGTAAGGTTAGGGCTCCCAAACCTACTTTAAGAGGAGCCGTTGGCTATCGACTCTGGTCGGCAGATGACATTGATAGGCTAAAGGCTGTCAAGCAAGCGGTGTACCGAAAACGTGGCGGGGTGAACAAGAAGAAAGTGTGAGAACGGGACGCGCCGGTGTTGGCACACCGAACGCGCCCCTGACCAGAGTCGCACCGGAGGTGCAACGATGGCTGCAACAGAAGTTATCCGGTTCCAGATGCGCGCGCAAGCTGTGCCTCGCGTGCGTTTTCCCGAAAAAACAGTGCCGTCCCACCTGTGTGAACATTCCCCGCCGCGAGTGTAGCTCGCGCAATTTCTCTCCTTATTTGATCAGCTCATTCATACCGCGGGAATATGTGTGTCCGTGCGGCTCAGGTAGTTTTGTTCCGGCAGTTCGCGACGGAGGAAAGGAGGAGTGTGATGCAAAAGGCCCATCTCTATGAAGCGATTCTCTTGGTGAACCGAGGCATTGACGAGGCAGTCCGAGGACTGGAGCGGCTCAAGCGTGCCAAGGACTCGGGTTTGGACCCGGCGTATTTCGACGAAAGGTTCGTACTCTTCGAAGACCACCGGGCTCGTCTCAACGCCTATTTCTGCAGCAACATCCAGGGTCGCGAGGAGCAGGATGCTGCCCGATTGGGGAAGACATACAGCAAATACGAGGAGGAGGTGCTGGACGAAGTCCAGGTCTATCGGGACGTGCAGGCCGTCGAAGAACGGCGACGCATGGAGGGGAAAGCGCCAAAGGTAAGTTTCCTCAGCAGTGACGAACAACGCGCTTGGGAGAGGCCGTACTCGAAACCACCCGCCAGTGCTGAAGGCTGTGCTCACGCCGACAGCGGGGAGAACGATCGTGGCTAAGAAAAGAAAGCCGAAGGTTGTGTGGATCGGAGGCACACCTGTAACGCCGCTCACCGCCAAGGAACGCAGGAAAATCGACAAGGGGATAAAGAACAACTACGAACGATTTCGCAGACGTTACCCCGAGGTTCATGGCAAGGTTGTGGACTTCATCACCCATTCCATCGAAGACGGAACGCTGTACTTCAGTGTCCGCTTCAAGGACAAGACGGACTTCTCGCTTCGCTACGCCTGCGACATGTTGGTCGTCGGAGCTGACTTCTGTGATTTCAAGACCGGGAACTTCGAGATGATTCGGGAATACATGAGGCCGATTCCGAGGTAGAGACGATGAACATCAAGGAATCGTTAGTCAGAGCTAGCGGCATGGGGAGAGCGAGATCATGAAACGCAGAAAACCAGTTCCTCCCACGCACCATTTGAAGAGCGCGATACGGAAAATCGACGAAGTCGCCTGGAAACTCAATGACGAGCAAATAGCAACCAGCATAGCCTACGTTCTGGCAGTCAGCCGGGGCGAGAAGCGCCACATTCGGAAACTCTTCGGAGCACAATTAACGCCGCTCTGCGACTACGCGGTTAGGCTTGAGGGTAAGCTCACTCCGAAGGAAAGACGCCACGCGATGCGGCTTACAGCTTATGAAACAGAGATTGAGTCTTTGCACGAGGCCGCGCAACGGCTCCGATCGCAGATGGAAGCTTCCTACTTGCATCAAAGGAGATTCGAGCACGGGAGCCTAGATGAATCGGGAGAGAGACAACCAAAAGTCTCAAGGAAACGCTGAGGTCCTGCGCTTGGTGTCTGGGTTGGTGTCCGAAGAGATGGTTTGCAGGCGAAATCCATTTCAAACATTTGCTGCAATTGAAACTATTGAGGTGACGCCGGACAGCGGTTTGCCGGTAATTCGCGGTGTAAAGGTCGGGTTTGATCTCGGTGTGGTCGGCTAGGGAGTAGTGAACCATACCATCAGACTGTCTCCCAAGAGTGGTGAGTTCCGCCCCTTCGAAGGGTTGATCAAAACCTCTGGTTCCTGGGGGAGCGGGCGGAAAGCCGTGAAGCTCCGGAGGCCCTCCAGAAGTGCGCCTGGGTTGTCGAGGAAGGAACTCGATGGGATGGGCTGTGGCTGTCGTAGGGATGAAGGCCAGGGCGAGAAGACAGAAGTGGCGCGCGGAGGTTGGGCCGAGGATGCGAGGCGCCCGCCCGCGACCTCTTTTGTTTCCGTGGTGATCCCTCTTCTCATTGAATGTGTGGTCCTCTCAGAAATAAGTGATCGCAAGTCCCAGAGCATTGATTGGGATGAGTTCGTTTGGAACTTTGCTCTTAAAGACAAAAACGAAAGGCGATGAAAAGAATGCCGGAGGTGGGAGGGACTTGGGGGAGAGTGGCAGCATTCGACACCATGAAAAACGTCACTCCTCACGAGAACAGCAGGACTCCCGGTTACTGGGGAGGCTTTCCGCCACGCTCTAGGTTCAAAGCGAGCAGCCGGGCCAGTATCATCTCATCGGTTGCGGCTTGGTTGAATCCGTAGGCCCGAGACACTGCTTCATCCAAGGACCGATGGGCGTCATCAAACCAGGTTGGTCTTGTGTTGTAGAGATTCGTCAGTGTGCGCAGTTTCAGATCAGTTGGCTCAAGGCCATTTGGGTGCAACCAAGTGTCGCGCTTTTGAACTAGATTCTTCGCGGCAGCGGCAATAGCCTCGAATTGGCCATCTCCCTGCGGCTCTTTGGCGGGAGACCAAGGGAAGGGAAACGTATTAAAGCACGAACTCGTGTTGTACGTGGGGTCGTTTCCGACGCCGTGCCAAGAGCAAGTGGCCAATGTCCAGACTTCGTGAATCCTAGAATGTAATACACCAAAAAAGTAGTCATCGTCTCTTGTGAAAACAAAAAGACGGCTGTCGGGAACAATGTTGACGTCGGCCCAAGCGAAGAGTCTGTGTTTGGCAACCCGTGGCGTGACGATAAGACGAGTCTTGCCAACCTTTGCAGCCCTTAGGTCAGCACCACTTCTTCCGAGACGCCACCAAAAAGTCCTCCGCTGCGCATCATTGTTCTTTAATCGAAAAGGCCGCACATGTTCCTTCACATATTCAAAGGGCTGCTCAAAGAGCGCAGCCTCCTCTAGCTCCATGTCACCGAAATCAATGATCCACATACCGCGGCCGTGACCAGTGATGTCAGAGGCATTTATCCACGGCTTGACCACTACGGCGTTAGACAAACCATTTGGGTTAGGTGCTGCAATGAAAATAGATGCTTGTTCGCTAGAAAGCTCGAAGTGGCCAACTTTGACCGGACCTTGAAAAGAGAGTCCGTGGTTTTCTGGCAATTTTTCGGCGCTCGTAACGTCTACCGAAGAACTCAAATCAGGATTAATTGTCGAGACAGACTGACCATCAAGCAAACGGCTTTTTTCGTCGCCACGATCAAATCCAACCATTGAAACTCGGACAGACGCTCCATCCAACACCCAAGGTCGGTCAGCCCAAGCGAAGAAGATATCGCCTGATTCCTTAATTCTCTCAAGCGTTTCCCTGTTGGCACCGCTTCGAATTGATTGTGTAGCTAGGAGTCCGACCCTATTCGTCTTACGTTCTGCGAGCAACTTCCGAGCTTTCTCGAACCAGTAGACGACTAGATCCGCCTCACGAGCAACTCGAGCTTCATAAAGATGAAAGAGCTCTTCGACGTATTGATCGCCGAGCTCAGCGCGAAGTTTTTTGCCGCCCAGGAATGGAGGGTTGCCGATAATGACGTCAGAAATCGGCCAGTCCGGCTCAGTTGCCAAGTCGCGTTCATGTTGAAGAATGGCGTCCCTGCGCTCGATGTTCGTCAATTGCTCCAGAATAGGTTCGGGCGGCATTCCAAAGCCATTGTCATGCAACCATTGGATGTATCCGATCCACACGACTACCGACGCTAGCTCGTGAGCGTACACGTTAATTTCGATACCATAGAGTTGAGAGGGCCGCACTTGGTATGGAAAGAAGCCGGAAAGCCCGTTGCTCGCCCCAAACACGCTGACTTCTTTCCACAGGTCCAAGAGGCGCTTCAGCGCAAGGTAAAGAAAGTTCCCACTGCCGCAGGCCGGATCGAGAATACGAACGTGAGAGAGCTCGTCAGCGAACCCGAGCAACTTGCTTCTCATCGCCGATTGGTATTTCTTGTGATTCTTCGGGCCATCATTCTTGAGACGTTGAGCGATTTCGGTTGCTTCAGCGCGAACCTGGGTCCACCGATCGCGAAGCGGGTGCATTAGCACTGAATCGATGACTAAAAGAATGTCCGCCTTGCTCGTATAGTGAGCTCCCAACTGTGACCTCTTGTTGGGGTCTAGACTGCGTTCAAATAAAGTGCCGAAAATCGCGGGCTCAATACTTGCCCAGTCAAGTTTTGTTGCGTCAGCCAATATACTCAGATCCGAAGAGCTGAGTTCAGCTATGACGTCATCACCAAAAAGGCCGCCGTTGAAGTAATGGATATCGTCGGCACCGAATGAACCATCCTTGAATGACATCGCGGCAAAGAGTTGCTTTAGCTTCTTTGAAAAATTAGCAGGTTGTTGTCGGTTGTTTTCGATCAGTCTGGTGAAAAGCTGGTTTGGTAGCAGCCCAATGTCTTCTGCAAACAGGCAGAAGAGAATACGCATGAGAAAGTGGGCTGCCTTCTCTGGATCGATGCCACGGTCCCGCAGATTGGAAGCCAACTTCGCGAACTCTGCAGCGGCCCGCTCAGTAACCTGTGCAGCTGTCTGAAGTGGTCGAAGCTTACCGGGATTTGTGAATAGATCCCGCAGAACATCTAAGGGCGGTTGGTCACATGTGTCCGTGGATTGATTCCGAAGAAGGTCATCCAGATCGAACTCATATGCATGCTTCGCAATTCCGGTGAAATTGATGTGGACCTCGAAATGATCGAGATCACATACGACGAGCAGGGGCGGATTTTCAAGGTCCTCGCGGTATTGTAGAAGTTGCTGATACGCGAGGGAGAGGTTCTTGTGCTTGCCCTTATATTCCCAGGCGAAGTGCCCACGCATCCAAACGTCGGCATACCCTTTGCCCCCGGAGCTCTTAGATACTCCACGTTCGAAAACGTAGTTTTCTCCGGTCTGGTCGGCCGCGGCTGGATGGGGCTGCCCCAACAAGTCGCACAAATCGATAAAATGAGATTGGGCGGCTGATCGCTCCGACAATGTGACTGCCTTCCAGCGGCTCACAAAATCGGGGAGCGTCAGTTGCATACGGTTGGGAAAGTCCCTTGCATCGTCCAGGGAGTTATAACACGGTGCAGATGTTTATGGATCGAGTTGAAGGCGAATGTGCTACTGGGGTGCTCTGCTGTTCCTGGCGCTTGGATTTGAGGTAGATTTCCGCCATGTGAGCTTTGGGGTCACTTGCCATGATGTTTCGCTGCCTGAAAAGCGACTGCTGCGTGATTTGGTTTGCTATCTTGGTGGCTGTCTTGGTGTCTGCGGAAAAAGAAATCTAATCCAAACCGCTGAAAGGTATTCTTCTCGTCTGGGATTCTTCGTGCAAACCAATGCACGAGAATCTAACTATAGGGTTAGGTGATGTACGGTCGGTGAACACAGCGACGTTGGTCAGGAGCTATCGAAGATAGACGGGTCAACAGGTCGATCCGCACTAGGAAGAGTGGAAATGAGGTAAACTTGAAATGGTTGATCGTCCACCCCCAGTAGCTGAATACTCGTGTGCGTTTTTGAGCAAGTCCAAGTCCTATCCTTCCTACAAATGCCTAGAACTTGTGAATGAGCAAGGGCAGCTCTGCATTCTTCATTCGCCAGATCCGAATAAAGACCTCGAGCCATTTCGCAAGATGATTCAGGGAAGGCAGATGGCGGTGAAATCTGACTTTCGAGGCGCAGTCTTCCCCGAGGATGCGGAATTTTCCGGTACTTTTGAGTACGCAGACTTCTCGGAAGCGACTTTTCTAGGCAGAGTGGAATTCCACGCTCCAATGACGTTTGACGGGCCACCAGGCTCCGCGCGAACGAAGTTCCGAGGTTTGACGTCTTTTAGAGGAGCCACGTTCAGACGCACCGTGCAATTCTCAAGTGTTCTCTTCGCAGATGGAGCAGACTTTAGCGGCGCGAAGTGGGAACGAGAAGCAACCTTCTCTCAGGTGGAATTCCTGCAAGGCGCGGACTTTAGCAGAACAAGATTCATGGGTGATGTCAGATTCTACCAGTCGCAATTCAGATTCGGTGGTTTCCTAGGCACGGCTGCGAATTTTCAAGGTGCAAGATTCGCTGGGAGAGTGCACTTTAGCACCGATTGGGTTGCTGGGCGGTGGGATTTTCGAGAAGCCTGGTTTGAATCGCTCCTCATCCTCCATCGCAATTTCTGGCTCGCGCCCGTGCCCGCTCGTGTAGGTAAGAAACCTCAAAGTGCCGAAAGAAGAAAAGAACTGGTTCCGAAGGCCAACGAAGGAAGTGAGAGAGCGCAAGCTTCGGATGCTCCGGAGGCAGGGGTAGAACCACCCAGTGGCATTGGCCAGCTGATGAGCAACGTTCCTCCGGAGATTTATTTCGAAGGGGTGCTTCTCGACAGGCCCGAACAGGTCCGCTTTGAGTACATGGACCTTAGGCGCACCACATTTTCGGAAACGAACGTGAGGCGAATCGAGTTTCGCAACGTACGGTGGCCGCGCACAGTCTGGTTCGCACGGCTGCGCCGAAAGGGCAATGTGCATAGACGGAGCAAGGATGGCTCCGACGTTTTGCTATTTGGCGGTGACGGTGTATGGCAAAGAGCCGTTGAGTTTTTCGGGCACGTCACCACCGCTGACCAATGGAAAATTGAGGCTGACCTCGCACTGTTTGCTTCCCCGGAAAAACAGATCGAGAAAGACCGGCGGGAGGCCTTTCGCCGCGTGTGCCGCGATCTGAAAGCAAACCTCGAAGGTCAGCGCGATTATGCGGACGCAGGCGACTTTTATTACGCCGAGATGGAGCTACGAAGACGACAGGTCGAGCCTGTTCGGCGCTTTTTGTACTGGATCTATTGGCTCGCGTGCGGATACGGCGAGAAGCCGTTGCGTGCGCTCGTCCTCCTGCTCTGTATCTGGCTGGGCGTGGCAGTTGGGTTTACGCGCACTTGGTTTACGGTAGCGGAGAACGTGGCTTGGCGCACTGCTGAGTATCAGACGAAGCAGTCATTCCGGCCCGCGTTCTCCGAGGCGCTCGGCCACGCTGCGAGGTCGCTTGCATTGCAGCAGCGCGGGAGCTACTTGGCAGCATACACACCGGGAGCTCACCATGTGACGCTCGTAGCCAACCTCTTCGGACCCGTACAGTTCGGCTTGTTTCTGCTCGCCATGCGGCGTCGCTTCCGGCGCTAGTCGACCCTTTGGAGCGCTCAATGGGCTGGGTAAGTATAGTTGAGGTGATACGCGCGAACCCGCCGACGCAGAAACAGATTAACCAAGTAATTGACTATCGGCGCCGGAAAGCGAAGGTGAGCTTCTACACAGATGAGAACTTCCCTTCAATCGCGACCCAAGTCTTAAGCGGGATGAGCGCGCGCGTAACCACCGCCCGGTACGAGGGCCTTAAGAGACACCCGGACGAGAACCACGCCGCCTTTGCACTTAAGCATGGCCTCGTCCTTCTGACTTGTGACAGAGATTATCTTGAGGAACGTCGCTTTCCCCTAGTTCATTGCCCTGCGATCGCAGTTTTCGCGTTTGGCTCCGGATCCGTCCGCGAGATCCGTCAATCGTTCGTGTGCCTGGAAAGGGCGGTGGGAATGCCTCAATTTTTTGACAAGTGGGTGAAGATCGACGCCAACCCTGAATCTTGGACTGAGTACTCCAGACACCTGGACGGCACGACATCGCGGTCTCGATTCCGGGTCCACCGAGGTATCTTTCAGGAGTGGATCGAAGAGCCGCAGAGTAGATAACTCCGCGCCGACCAGGTCACCATTCGGGCTTTCCTTTGGTGTCTTTGGTGTCTGTTTAGGCCAGAAATTGGACCCAAACAGATGAAACAGTAGAGGAAGTTGAAACAGGCGAGATCGTAGAAATCGCCAGTATTCATGCGGTGTTCATGCAAGTTGCTGAAAACATGCTAGGATACCGAATAGGCCGGGGTGAGTATCCCACCCTCTCCGCCATATTCGGCCGGGCTTAGCTGGAATTTCCCATGATCGTCCGCACTGTCGAGCAAGTCCGCCGCGCCTTCCGCATCGTTGCTGGCTTTACTCTGTTGCTCGCTGGGGTAA